>CEUS01029350.1_pt1 | contig 26983 bp, 44 predicted proteins | sample 427031 | NCBI WGS metagenome assembly CEUS01 (sample SAMEA2622837, study PRJEB7988) | marine metagenome | biome: marine biome (ENVO:00000447); feature: marine epipelagic mixed layer (ENVO:xxxxxxxxx); material: "saline water (ENVO:00002010), including plankton (ENVO:xxxxxxxx)" | depth 140 m | reverse complement strand
AGCCGTATGTCAAGAAGATCATTGAAACTATGTTGATGACTAAGGACTTGAATACTACTAATGATCTATTTAACGAGACATATGACATATTTAAGTCATTACCTATCGAGGATATAGCGTTCGTTATGGGTATTAGTCAGTATAAGACTGAAAAGCGGAACGACTATGGTGACGTTATAGATAAGTGCGACAACTTCTACACGTATAAGGGAATGCCTATTCACGTTAAGGCGGCATATTACTATAATTTGTTATTAGATAGATTTGATTTAAGTAATAAGTATGAAGCTATTAATTCCGGTGACAAGGTTAGATATTTTTATGTGTCTCAGCCTAATAAATTTGGTATTAAGTGCGTAGCTTACAAATACTACTACCCTGAAGAGTTTAAAGACGTCATTGTACCTGATACGGAACAAATGTTCCAGAAAATTGTACATAGTGTTGTTGAGAGGTTTTATGAAGGGGTAGGTTGGAAGTGCCGTAAACCTGGTCAAATCGTGCAAACTGATTTATTTGACCTATTAAAGGGTTGATTTACCACATACACGAGTTTAATATATATGGATATGAGTGATACCAAAGATATTGAAGTTTTTGTTGATGGCATCGGTAGAACCATTGTAGGTGAACTTGAGGGGTCTGACGACACCCATGTAGACGTTAAAAATCCGGCTATTGTTCACGTACAACCGAACCCACAAACCGGCCAGATTCAAGTACAGCTAGTGCCTTTCTTCTTTAAGGAATTTGCTGAAGGTGATAGTGATACTACGTGGTCCTTTAAGAAGGATAATTTAGTTTTAGGAAAGGGTGTACAGCTCGATGCTCGTCTCCTAGACCAATACAGCAGAATGTTTTCCGCTATTGTAACTCCAGATGCCCCGCAAGTGGTTACCCCTGGTGCAGGTAATGCCAATAGCCCAGTAGTCAAATTATTCGACGACTAAAATGGATAAAAAAGCATTAGATGTGTTCAAAGCTTTAGATAAGCTTAACCCGGAAGCTAGCCTCCTGTCTGATACGTCACTATCAAATGTTGACGAGTGGTTTGACACCGGGTGCATGGTATTGAACTCAATTATTTCCGGTTCGTTATATAAGGGTATACCTAAAGGTAGAATTACTGGATTAGCTGGTCCCTCGATGTGTGGTAAGACTTATATTATTAATAAGATTCTCGGAAAGGCACAGAAGAAGGGATTAATCCCTGTCGTGTTCGATACTGAGATGGCTGTTGATGATGGAAACGCTAGCGCTGTAGGTTTAGATCCTGAGAAGACTAAGTACGTGCCTGTTAATACTATTGAAGATTGTAGAAACCAACTCATTGCCCTTTTAGATGGTATTGAGGCTGGTGGTATGAACGGTAAGTTCATTATCTCAATCGACTCACTGGGTAACCTGGCTTCACAGAAGGAAGTAACGGATGCCGAGAAGGGTAAGGCTGCTATGGACATGGGCATGAGAGCTAAGTCACTTAAAAGTATGATGAGGCTTTTGACGTATAAAGCGGCCAGGACTGGTACTACTATCCTATTCGCTAATCATACATACGACGACCCTGCCGCTATGTTTCCATCATTAGTAAAGAATCAGGCCGGTGGTAAGGGTCCGATTTATCTGGCGAGTGTACTAGTACAGCTAGCTTCAAGAAGTGAAAAGCAAGATGGTGCTAATGAAGACGACGAAATGTTGCCCGAAGCTAAAAAATATAGCGGGACGACACTTAGAGCATTAACAGTTAAGAATAGGTTCGTTCCACCGTTCCTAGAATGTGAAATGTACTTAAATTTTAAAACTGGCTTAGACAAATATGCCGGTTTAAAAGAGGTCGCTGTTAATCATGGTGTAATTATTCAAAGTGGTTCCACTTATTCGCTTGAAGATGGTACGAAGTTAGGATATTATAAAACTTGGAGGAAGGATGAAAAGCTCTGGGAAGAGACAATCCTTCCAAAGCTGGAAGAAGTCCTAAACGAAAAGTATCAATATGGCAACTAAGTGTGTAGTACCAATATCAGGTGGAATAGATTCGACAGTATTACTTTATCATGCTGTAAAATCGGATAAATTTGACGAAGTTCATGCAATTTCCTTTCACTACGGTCAAAGACATAGTAGGGAGTTAATATCTGCAGAATATACGGCAGAAAAACTCGGGGTTAACCATAAATTGATCAGGTTAGACTTTTTTAAGGACATCAACACATCATCTCTAACAAACCCTGAGATTGAAGTAGCCTTAACACGAGATGTATTAGGAGATGCACAGACAGTCAATTATGTACCGTTCAGGAATCAGATGTTATTGTCTATTTGTTGTGCAATCGCTGAATCGTTAGAGGCTAATACAGTATTTCACGGAGCTGCACAAGTAGATACACAAGCTGGTTATTGGGACGGTAGCAAGGAGTTTCTGGAAACAATTAATAGCTTGACTTCCTTGAACAGAAAGCATAGAATTAAGATTGAAGCACCTCTTATAGAGATGTCGAAGAGAGAAATTATCGAATGGGGAACTGAGTTAGATGTTAGTTTTGGACATACCTGGACCTGCTACAAAGGAGAAGACAAAGCGTGTGGAGAATGTACCGCCTGCTCATCTAGGCTCCAAGGGTTTATCGACGCAGGTATTAAGGATCCTCTTGAGTATAGCAGAGAGATTCCGTGGGATAAATTACTAAACATGATAGGAAAGTAAGTCGTCGCAGAACTAATTTTTAGATTACATCACTCACATTAATGAAAGCCAAATTTCCAGAAGGCTACGGAAAGTATAACGAATACGATTTCGATAACAGAATTAGTTATGACGAAGAAGCGGATTCCATGTATATCTACGTGGCTCCGCCGCAAGGTCGAGTCGGTGCAGTAATGGTGTACAGAGACAAGCAGGGGAATATGGTATCAATAGACACAGACGAAGTGAACACTCAGGTGGGTATTGAAATAATTGGCGTGTCTAGGTTGATGGATAAATTTAATTTAGAATGAAAAGTCGAGAGAAATTCATTAAATGCAGTTGTCACGGCGAAGGTATGCTACTTACCAAGTTTGATGACGAGGAAGAACTGTATGTTAGTTTTTGGCGAGAGGGCTTAAATCCCGTTAAGTTAACTTGGTGGATGAGATTGAAGTTGTGTTGGATGGCGTTAACGAAAGGCAACTATTATGACGATCAACTAATTTTGAGTAAAGAAGAAGCAAAAGAATTAGCGGAGTGGATAAATAATGAAGAAATATAAGTTTGCTAATTAGGACTTTAATCGTTATAATAAATTATGGCAACGAAAGAAGATAAATACGAAGATAACGCAGCGGGTAAATACTATTGCGATACAGAGTGTATTGACTGCGATCTATGCCGCGAAACCGCACCCGCCAATTTTACACGAAACGAAGACGGAGGTTATTCCTACGTTTTCAAACAACCTGAAAATGAAGAGGAGGAGACGTTATGCGCGGAAGCTATGGACGCTTGTCCTGTTGAAGCAATAGGCAACGATGGATGATAAAGTCGAGTGAGAACGAAATATGAATAATACAATTAAATGTGTAAATGGTCTTTGTAACCACCCCGAACATACAGTAAATGGGCTGATTTGGCTAGTTCCAGCAGCGATTGCGGTATATCTAATGATCAAATTATATAAAAAATACTCATGAAGAAACATAAAGGAATACCCCTTAACGACAATAACTTTGAAGAAGTTATGGCCAGTGATTTTCCGAGGGTTTATATACATGACATTAAAGATAACCCAGACGATACCTGCTCTATGGAAATTTCTACCAATAAGGCTTTTGACGAACTCTTTAAGAAAGAAAAAAATCGTAAGCGAGTTAGCAAAAAGGGGGTACAAGAGTTTTTTATAGAGCTATTCGAAAAGGGTATAGCTAAAGAAGACGGGTACGATGTCAAAAAGTTAAAAGAGATGAAACCAGGTAATGGAGACTGACATTGAAACAGTAAAGGTAGTAGCAGCTAGCGGGTATTTTGACCCTCTACATGTAGGTCATTTAGAGTATCTTGAAATGGCCAAGGGCTTAGGTGATAGGTTATTTGTAATTGTAAACAATGATATACAAGCTCATAAAAAGAAGGGTAAGTCGTTTATGAAGTTAGAGGACCGACTTAGAATTGTTAAGGCATTAAAATGTGTAGACGTGGCGGTCATGTCGATTGACGAAGATCTATCTGTATGTAAATCACTTGATATGATCAGACCGAACATTTTTGCTAATGGCGGTGATAGAAAGGAGGAAGAAATTCCTGAAGCTAATATTTGTAGACAGCTTAATATTGAAATGGTAGACGGTCTAGGAGAAAAAATTCGTTCATCATCGGAATTAGTGAATAGATGTACCAATACAGAGCAAAGTTAATCAGGGTCATCGACGGTGACACTGTAGATGCCATGATTGACTTAGGTTTCGATACATGGGTCAAGAAGCGAATCAGGTTAGGTGGTATTGATGCGTGGGAATGTCGTACTAGAGACAAGAAGGAGAAAGCGAAAGGTCTCAAGGCTAAAGAATGGCTCAAACAAACACTTGAAGATTGTGATAATGAATTTATAATCGAATCAACAAAAGTTGGTAAGTATGGTAGATGTATAGGGTACATATTTGTCGGAGATGATTTAGATTACTCTGTAAACTCGAGACTTATTGACGAAGGACACGCTACGCTGTATGAGGATTGAACAAGATATCAAGTTAGATTATAAAGACGTACTTCTGAGACCTAAACGGTCTATTTTAAACTCAAGAAAAGAAGTAATGCTAAAACGTCAATTTCACTTTAGACATAGTGATTATGAATGGCTTGGTCACCCAGTAGTAGCCGCTAATATGGATCATGTCGGTACTATGGAGATGGCACATGCCTTAAAGCAACATGCTATGCTGACTTGCTTACATAAGCATCACACACCGGAGCAGTATCAAAATAATTGGCAAGAGATTAAGGATAACGCTGCAGTGACAACTGGTATAACATATACGGAATATGATAAAATAAAACCAGTATTGCGACATCTAGATGTTAAGTTTATATGCATTGATGTAGCAAATGGTTATTCGGAAAGATTTTCCAAATTTGTAAAAGTTGTACGGAAAGAGTTTCCTGATAAAGTAATAATAGCTGGTAATGTTGTTACCGGTGAAATGACGGAGGAGTTAATATTAAATGGAGCTGATGTGGTTAAAGTTGGTATTGGGAGTGGTAGTGTTTGCACTACTCGTATTCAGACTGGTGTCGGATATCCTCAACTCAGCGCGGTCATTGAATGCGCTGACGCTGCTCACGGGGTTGGTGGGCATATTATGGCTGATGGTGGTTGTTGTTGTCCTGGGGACATATCCAAAGCCTTTGCTGCTGGGGCTGATTATGTTATGCTGGGCGGCATGCTTGCTGGTCATGCAGAATGTAGTGGGGAGATCGTCGAAGAAGAAGGACGACAATATAAACAATTTTATGGAATGAGCTCCGATACCGCTATGAACAAATATAGTGGCGGGGTCGCAGAATATCGAAGTTCAGAAGGTAAGACAGTCAACGTACCCTATAAAGGACCCGTCAGAGGGACTGTGACTAGCATCTTAGGTGGTCTGAGAAGCGCTTGTACTTACATTGGAGCTAGCGCAATTAGATATATGCCCAAGTGCGCGACATTCGTTAGAGTAACACAACAATCAAACGAAATATTCGGAAAAAATGACTAATACAATATTACAAATTACTAAAGTTAACCCTGAGTATGCTAAGGAGATTAGAGACTCATTTAATCACTTACCGGAAACTGATCACCGCGACGGTAATTATAGACTGCGAAGATATTCCCGTGTTAGTGTCGACTGTGATAAGTCTACCGCGGTAGTGACAGATTTACGTGTCAAAGAATTTAATCAAAGCAGTAAGTATAATCAGCATCAAGGTGGAATGTCGCGCGCGTTCGATAACATCGATCAAGATGTAATTAATAGCGCATGTCTTAGAGAGATGTGTAATGTATTTTATAGGGCATGTAGCTTGTCGTCACCGTATACGATGGATATACATCAAATGAGAGTACGCGCTAAAGGAGGAGCTACTCAGTTGTCTCCTGAAGGTTGGCACCAAGACGGATATGATTGCATTGCAGTTATTGGAATTGATCGTTGCAATATTATCGGTGGTGAGCTACTATTATCAACAAGTAAGACGGACCCACCGTTCTTACAAGCAATTCTCGATCCAGGCACTATGGCTATTGTGGATGATAGTTATCTGTGGCATAACGGGAGAAGTATACAGCTTATAGAGAATGATGAACCAGGGTACATGGACGTACTCGTCTTTACAGCGAAAAAACAATGATGGAATTTAAGGATACATACAGCTGGCTGACTAGAATCAGATTGTGCTGGACTGTGTTAACAACAGGTAGACATAACCCTAAGGATTATAAGACTAGAGATGAAGAAAAACAATGGCAGATTTGCCGACAGCGGGACAGAGAGCTGGCATCAGCAATCCGCCCAAGAACTGATACACATATAGACGATAGGTACATGGAGCAGTAAATTATGTGTGGAATATTTGGTAGCACTCGCTTAGAACAATTTAAAACACTCTACGCTATGAATAAGCAGCGTGGAGACTTCGCTTACGGGGGTGTATATGTATCATCAACCGGTTCGATTATACATAGAGTACCAGGGGAACCTGACATGGCACTCGACAACTCCGACTACTATCTAGGGCATACACAGGCCCCGACGTCAATTGAGCGTGAACATGGCGTAGCTACTAGCCACCCGTTTCGACATAATGACTGGGTTGTGGCACATAACGGTGTATTGTCTAATGATAGAGATATTATACAAGAGTATTGGATAGGCTCACCTCCGGATACAGTTAATAATGTTGACTCGTCAGTTATACCAGCATTCATTGATCACTGTTATATAGGTGAGGACAGCGACGAAAACGAAATCAAAGCTATTACATGCGCTTTAGGTGCATTAAAGGGTACATTCGGTGTATGGATATATAATGAAAATAGTAATAACAAATATCTTGCCCGAGTAGGTAGTACACTTTTCAGAGATGTAAGAGATAATTACTTTTCATCCATCCAGGATCCATACCATACTCTCGTACCTCTAAGAGAGGGTGTATTGTATAAGATTACAGATACTATAGATCCAGTCGGTGAGTTTGAGTACAGTTCACCGTTTTTCGTATTATGACAACTTTAATTGGAACCTGCACAAAACATGGTGTAGAGGGGTTTGAAGAAACTTCTACATATAACTCTATGCTTATTGGCTGTGCTAGAGAAGATTGTGACGATCATATTTTATATACAGATATGCACTTTCAGGCCGTCGTTAAAAAGAATAATAAAGAGAATATCGGAAAGCATTACAACAAAGTATTAGACATGGCAGTGACTGAGGGGTATGATACAGTCATACTAATGCATGATGATGTTAAAATGGATGATTTGGGTTGGACTGAAAAGCTACAAGAAGCATTTAAGGATAATGACATAGTAGGCCTAGCCGGTGCTACACAGGCTCAGATTAAGGAACCTGCACTATGGCATTTAATGTCTAATCAAAACGATTGGTCAGGTGCAGTAGCACATAAAACAGGAGATGGTAAACAGTTTGTAACTAATTTCGGACCTGTACCGAATAGATGTGTTATAATGGATGGTTTATTTTTAGCTATTAAAGTTAGTAGTTTAAAACCTGAAGTTAGGTTCGACGAAAACCTTCCAGCCATAGCTCATCATTATGATTTAGATTTTTGCTTGCAAGCTAACAAACATGGGTTAAAATTAACAACATGGCCTATATGGGTGCGCCACGATAGCCCTGGATTAGGAGACGTTAATCAAGAGTTTCTTGACAGTCAAAGTTATTTTTTGAATAAATGGACAAGCAAAAGCTAGATACTGATTTTTTTGAGATTGTCGTAATATACAATATGTTAACTAACCCTGAGTATTTGGGAACGTTAGTTGATACTATTGAACCTAGATATTTCAAGAATAAGCAAATCTCTTCTATCGTTGAATTAATTACGGACTTTTTTATTAAACGTAATAGTACACCTACTATAACTGAAATTAAATCTCGGCTGACTACACCAGAGCTCAAAGAGCAATTTAAATACATCGTTAACCAGTTTAATGATATTGATAGAAAGTTTAATAGAGATGAGCTATATGAAAATACAGAGAGGTTTATAAAAGAGAAAAGCGTGTATCATACTATGATAGACGTAGCAGATGACTGCCAGGCAGGTAACATAGATACTGCTGATATATTGGACAAGTTTGAGAAGGCTTGTGGCGTAAACCTCACCGGTGGACTGGGAATGGAGTTCTTTTCTAATATCGACGAGCATATTGCTGATTTACAGAAAGAAGAAAAACATATACCGTCCAATTGGGAGTGGTTGGATAGAAAGCTAGGTGGTGGCTTTTTAGAGAAAGGTAAAGCTTTATATTTGTTCGCAGGAGCAACTAATATTGGTAAGTCAATATTTTTAGGTAACATTGCGTGTAACGTAGCAGCACAGGGTAAGACTGCTGTTTTGATATCATTAGAAATGTCTGAGCTAATGTATGCTAAGCGTATATCTACTAGTATCAGTCAAATACCTATAAGTGATTTAACCGGTAGTTCTGATATTGTTAAGCGAAATATAGAGACATATAAAGATAGTCACCCAGACTCTAGATTAATTATTAAAGAATTTCCTCCTAACGCTATATCTTCAACACAATTAAGTGCATATCTGCAAAAGCTAATACATCAAGGTATTAAGCCTGATATAGTAGTATTAGATTATATTAACTTGCTACATTCACCAATCGGGAACAACTCATATGAGAGAATTAAACATACATCAGAGCAGGTTAGAGCCTTGTCGTATACGTTTAATTGTCCGTTCGTAACAGCTACACAAGTTAACAGAAGTGGCTTAAACGAACACAATCCAGGTGTAGAAAATATTAGTGAAAGTATCGGTCTAGCCGCTACAGCTGATTGTATCATGAGCATCTGGCAAGAAGATGAAGATGTTGAGCTAGGTATTATTCGAATGGGGATGATTAAGAATAGATATGGTCAAAATTTCGGGTCAGTTGAGATGAGTGTTGACTACACTACACTGACGTTATCAGAAGCGGAGTCGATGAACAACACTGAACAATCAATGGCTATTGATAGAACTCTGAGATCTTTAGTCGAGGATTAGCTGTAATATTGTGGATTTGGATGTAAATACTTTTCTCTTGAAGAAAAAGTTTGTCTTTACAGATATAGATTTGGACGGGTCTATGAGTTATCTGGTGTTTAGCTGGTTAACCGGTCATAGTGATATACCGTATTCTACGGTCAGAGTTAATGATTGCAGGCCCGCGTTTTCAAATTGGCTAAAAACTAATAACCCTAAAAAATACGATCAAATATATGTGTTTGATTTAGACACATCGGACTGCATAGACCTAATTGATCTACCGAACGTTGTAATTATAGACCATCATACTTCCCACGTAGAGAATAAGCATAAGTATAAGAAGGCTAAGACGTTTATTAATGAGCAATCTAGCTGCTGTAAGCATATATACAATCTTCTACATAAAAAAGTTGATAATAAATTGACTGACCAGCAAAAGCACTTATTACTATTAGCCGATGATTATGATTGCTATAAATTAGCTCTGAAAGATACACTATCGTTAAATTTTTTGTTTAGAAACTACCAAGGTGACAGGCTACGTAAATTTATAAATGACTTCGGTGACGGGTTTAGCGGGTTCACTAAAGACCAAAATGCTATCATACAATTCTATCATAATAAGTTAAACTCTATAAAGTCGGAATTGCAAATACACGCTGCAGACATACCTATTAAAAAGAAAACGTATAAGTTCGTTTCTACTTTCGCCAGTGATTGTATAAACGAAGTTGCGGAACATATTATTAAAGACAACAGAGCTGACGTAGGTCTTGTTGTAAATTTAAAATCTAATAAGGTTAGTTTTAGGAAGAATAAAAGCGTGGATTTAGACCTATCACAATTAGCTCAAAAATTGTCAGATGAAGGAGGTGGACACAAATATGCAGCCGGTGGGTCGATCGGTAGTAAATTTTTACAGTTTACTAAATTGTTTAAACCAGTACCATGAAACCTTCATCGATAAATCCAAACCCTAGCGTGCGTGTATGTGAGGAAGAGCTCAAGGATTTATTTCTCAATTTTTGTTCGTTTTTGTGCATAGTTCATAATAAAAAGTTGAATTTACCAAATATTTTCTTATTATTGTTGAAGGAAGATAAAGTAAAAAAGCTGTATAAGGATATGGCTGATTTTGATACCGACTATGAAGCATTTAAATCGTTTCTAGATTACGATAGTTCTTTGCATAAGAGTAAGTACATCAAAAAATATCTTAACGCAACATATAAGACACCAAAAAAACGTGGTAACAAACGAAGAAAAAAACGTGTATAACACGTATTTAAGAATTAACCGCACCCGAAAGGGTGTACCATATAAAATTCGTAAAAATTTCGATAGCTTTGTAGATACAGATAAGCATACATACGTTCGTAGATTGGTTAGGCTCTTTGCCAAACACACTAACATTAAGTGGAATGACTTCTTTAATGCACCTTATGAGCTATACCCGGACGATGTTGAGTTTGATCTAAAATTCTACACTTCTCCAAAAGCCATTAAAATATACTCTATGTATATGGCAAAACAAGATTCATCCTCTCCTGATAACAGAATCGAAGATATAAAAAATACATATATGTATATTTTTAAGTTTTGCAAACAGAATAATATGTGTCTAGACGAATATTTGCAGCATATGACTAACGACTTGAACACGTTCATTTTACATATACGGAATCACGACGTCTACATAGCAGCGCTATTCGGAATAGATGATTTCGAAAATATAATTTCAACAGTTGATAATGACAGATTAGAGTTTACTATTGGTAAGTATGCATCAGATGTGCCTTTGCATCGAACTAGATTTTACAGCTCGAAAAAGGCTAAAAGGATTGCCAAACAATGTGCTAATCAGATTAAAAAACTGTTGCTTAAACACAAAGAAGATACTATAATAAATCAAAATAAAGAAAATCAATAATACTAATATGTCAACTACATACACACAAAGCATGTTTGATCAAATTAAGAGTGCCATGACTAAGACTACTTCTTCGAATAGCACTTATAAGGAGATTATGAGACTCGAGCCCGGTAATACTTATGTTGTTAGGTTTGTTCCTAATATCGAAGACCCCGGAAAGACGTTTTTTAACTATTACTCTCATTCTTGGGAGAGTTTCGCCACTGGCCAGTTTATTTCCGCAGTGAGCCCACAAACGTTCGGTGAGACCGATCCTATTGCAACTGCTAAGTACTCGTTGCTGAAGCATGGTACTGATGAAGAGAAGTCTAAGGCTGAGAAAATTCTTCGTCGTGAAAATTGGTTAGCGAACGTATATGTTGTTGATGATCCTCGCAATCCTGACAATAACGGTCAAGTTAAGCTGTTGCGCTTTGGTAGACAACTACATAAGATTATCGTAGAAGCGATTGAGGGTGAGGATGCTGATGATTTCGGTCCTAGAATTTTTGATTTATCCTCTAAGGGTTGTAGCTTTAAGATTAAAGTAGAGAGACAGGGGGAATATCCGACGTATGTATCATCTAGGTTCGCTCCTCCATCTGATATTAATCTGGAAGAAGATGATATCGATAAGGTGTACCGTGGAGCTCATGATCTTGAGACTGTATTTACTATTAAGAGTAGTGATGAGCTCAAGGCTATGCTTGACGAGCACTTTCATTGCAAGAAGGGAGGTGTCGAGGAAGCCTGGAACCCTGAACCTAAAGAGGAAAAGCCTAGAAAAACTGTAAAGGCTGAGACAGTAAGTGTACCTGATGAGGTTGAAGTCGATCCGCTGGATGATGACAAGGTCAAAGAGCTACTCGATGGATTAGGAGACTAATACATGGGGGATCCACTGAAAGACTTAGAGGCTGTGGCGGCATTAGCAGCGCACACTAATGCGTTTGTTAATGAGCAGAAAGAAAATATGGTCTCCGAGGCGGAAAGCCTTAAGGCAGGTAATTTTGATGCTAAGTCCTTTCTGAAGACACATGTACAGCAAGCACAGGCTGAGGGAGCACTGCCACCTCCTCCACCATCTCAACCACAACCACAACCACAATATGTAAACCCTCAAGACATGATTCCTCAGGCTGCACCACCGCAGCAAGTGCAATATGTCGCACCACCGCAACAGGCCGTGCAGGCTCATATTACACTACCTCCAAACGTAGAGGAAAGACTGACTAATATTGAAAAGACATTAAGTGACATCAGTGATACACTGACTAAGCTTGGAGCCTTAGATAAAAAGTTTAGTAAGTTCATGGAAAAAGGTGTTGAAGGTCGTGTAAAACAGATTACACTTAGATTAGATGATCCTAAAGATAAGAAATAAGCCTGACTTCGTTAATAAGTTTCTAAGCCCTGTTAGTAAGATTAACGATAGCTGTATTCTTAAATTGACTAATAAAGGGTTTAGTACTCTTATGTCAGCAGCTGATAATACTGTTATTTTATATGGTCAGTATGATGTAGAGTGTGAAGAAGTAGAGGGCACTCATATCTTCAACTTACCAGATCTTAATAGGTTGATTAAGATTCTGCAATGCATTGAAAAGGATAATATATCTTTAGAACTTGAATCTAACCACATCAAGTATAGTTCTAGTGACGTAAGATTTAAATATCATTTATTAGATGATGGTATTCTGTCCGCCCCACCGGTTAGTGTTGATAAGATTAAGCAGACTGTTAAGAATTACAACGCTTCATTTAAAGTACCTTATACATCATTGATAAATTTGATTAAGAATGGATCATTTGCCTTAGATATCAATAAAGTGTATCTGTTCTCAAAGAATGGTGAAGTATATGCAGAGATTGACGATAAAGAGCGTCATAACGTTGATAGCTTTTGTATGAAATTGTGTAATGGCATATATGGTGACGAGATAACTGAACCGCTACCTATAAGCTTTGAAACAATTCGTGTATTGGCAGGAACTAGATGTGAAGAGGTTGCCGTATATGTTAATACTGAGTTGAATGTCCTTACTTTCGAGGTTAATACTAATGATGTAAAGATGACATATATCGTATCTGGATTGAGTAAGTGAAGACCATGCCTAAAAATAAAATAACAAATCAAAGCTACTTTCTCAAGAGGCTTAGAGATAACGGCTATTATGCGTGCAGATTATTTGATAGATATGGGGATGAAGATGATAGAAGATGGACTGTTATGCTAAACCCTTATCATGAATCTGTTTTTGTCACATGCTATAAGGACGAGGAGTTTAGTGGTAGAGGGTTATATGAATTCAATGATGGTGGTAAATCACTGCCTAAGAATTTTAAAGTTAGTACTGACTCCATGGAAGTTGTTATAAGCTATTTAGCCGAATATAACGTTATCGGTCGAGAATCTACACTAAATAATTCAAATGGTAAAAAGCGATCATCCTGAACCAGACGAGCCTAAAAAGCCGGCTAAGCGTACCCGTAAGAAAGTAGCACCAAAAAAGCCAGCTGCTAAGAAATCAGCTTCTAAAAAGGTTAGTGGTAATAACAATGGCCAGTATAAGCCGGAAGGTATAAGTAAGGGTCTAGAAGCATTATTTTTTGGATTAGAAGATTCAGCTGGTCGTCGTAGAAGGAAAAATAAAAAGCAATTATGTAGTCTAATAGATGAATATATGTCTGCATATATTGTGCTAGGTTATGACATGGATGGTGAGCTAGTACAGGTAACTCAAGGTAAGACTGACAAGGATTACGATGCTTTGAGTGTCGCTCTTCAGAAGTATGTATTTTCTATGGCCAAGCCTCCGCCCTTCCCTCCGGGTGGAGAATTCGAACTATAGGTGTTAATATTATAGCATGAAGTTATTAGTATTAGGTGGAGGATTCATCGGCCAGGCCGTACACCGTCATTTATCAGACTACCATAACACGGATTTAATCACACAAAGAGATGTTGATTACGCTTTGACTGGTAATGGTGCTAAATCTCTCAGACATTTTCTAAGTGAAGCCAATCCTGCTTATGATGTGGTAGTGAATTGTTCCGGGTATACAGGTTCCCCAAATGTTGATGGTTGTGAATCTAATAAAGAAGATTGCTGGTTATACAACGTAGTAGCTCCTGCTAGAACAACTCGCCTTATTAATGAACACTTCGGAACACCTGTAATTCATATTTCTAGCGGGTGTATCTATCAAGGAGACCAAGACTTTACTGAGGAAGATGTACCTAATTTCGGTGTATATAATAACGACAGCAGTTTTTACAGTCGCTCGAAACATGCCGGTGAGCTACTTTTAAAGGACATGGATTGCTACACGTTAAGAATTCGAATGCCTGTTATCGGTAAGGATCACGATAAGAATCTACTAGTGAAATTGAGAAAATACAAGCGTGTTATTGACGCTGTTAACTCTATTACGCGAGTAGAAGACTTGTGTACGGTTGTAGAGAAGATATGTGAAAATAGGCACGAAATTCCACCCGGTATTTTCAATGTAGTCAATGAAGGTAAGATTAATATTCACGGTATATTGGATGTTTTAAGAAAGCATGGAATGGGGTATGCAGATTGGACTAAAGTCAAAGAGCAAGATTTAGATTTAGCATGTAAGCGGTCTAATTGTACACTTAGCACTGATAAACTATCTAAATACGGAATTAAACTCCCATCAGTACAGTATGCTCTAAATCAGTGTGTTATGGGCATGAAGTATGATATGGAATTAAAATATGGTATCGGTGGTGTAGGAACATTTTAAAATGGGTTACAGAAAAGGAATCATTCTAGCAGGCGGAAAGGGTACGAGGTTGTATCCTATGACCGCTGGTGTCAATAAGCAGCTATTGCCAGTGTATGATAAGCCTATGATTTATTATCCGCTAGCGTCCTTGATGTCAGCTGTCATCAGAGATGTATTAATTATATCATCGCCTGATCAGATATTACAGTTTAATAGCACTCTGGGTAATGGTAATGACTGGGGTATGAATATTGAGTACGCAACACAAGACGTACCTAATGGCATTGCAGAAGCATTTTTAATTGCTGAGAACGTTGGATTTCTTAAAGGTGACCCGTGTGCATTAGCACTGGGTGATAATATCTTTTACGGAGAGGATTTCTATAAGGACTTAATGTACATTAGTAAGATGAATGAAAATTGCGTGTTCGGATATAGGGTGGCTAACCCGGAAGAATACGGTGTTGTCGATTTTGAGCGACCATCTGACATGTATGAGAGAAATGTTAGAGTTAAAGGTATTGAGGAGAAACCAGCAAACCCTAAGTCTAATTATGCCGTACCAGGGTTATATTTTTATGATTCTTCTGCTGTGAGCAAGGCACGCTCTCTTAAACCCTCACCTAGAGGTGAACTTGAAATTACGGATTTAAATAACCTTTACATCAAGGATAAAAAACTAAAGGTTAAGTTGCTTAGAGATAGCGCTGCTTGGTTTGATACCGGTGCACCAGAAGCTATGTTCGAAGCGTCGATGTTTGTAAAATCCATTCAATCTAGAACAGGGTTGATGATTGGTTGTGTTGAGGAGATCGCCTATAAAAAAGAATTTATTAGCTATAACCAATTTTGTAATGTAATCTCTTCACTGCCTAATTGTCAATATAGAACATATTTGGAGAGAAAATATGACGCGTGATTATATCGTAACAGGTGGTTGTGGTTTTATCGGGAGTAATTTTGTCAATTACTTGTGTGACCATACGGATGGTACTGTTCATGTGCTCGACAAGATGACATATGCTGCTGATATCGGTAACATCTTACAAAAAAATTATAAAGATAACAGGGTTGTTGTTACGTGTTGTGATTTAGCTACTAGTAAGAGCGTCATAGCCGATGCACTTAATGGTGAGAATGTGAAGGCTATATTTCACTTTGCCGCTGAGAGCCACGTAGATAATAGTATCACTGGTCCGGAGATTTTTATCGATGCTAATGTATATGGAACGTTTAATCTTTTACAAAAAGCGAGAGAGTATAATGTGCCTAGGTTTGTTCATGTATCAACCGATGAAGTATATGGTGCATTAGGCTTAGACGACCCGTCATTTAAAGAGAGTAACCCTCTAGAACCTAATAATGTTTATTCGGCATCAAAGGCATCAGCGGATTTAATCGTTAGATCGTTTAATAAGACTTTCGGGTTAGACGTAGTAACTACTAGATGCTGTAATAATTATGGACCCAGACAGCACGATGAGAAGCTAGTTCCTAAAGTTATTTCTAATGCATTAAACGATAAACCTATTCCTGTCTACGGTAAGGGTGAGAATGTTAGAGAATGGATTTACGTAGAAGATCACTGCAAGGCTATATATGAAGTATATAAAAACGGTCAAGCGGGAGAAGTATATAATATTGGATCTGGAAAAGAGATTCAGAATATAGAGATGGTCAAATTGATCTTAGATATTGTCGGAAAACCTCATGATTTGATTGAGTTTGTAGATGATAGGCTAGGTCATGACTTTAGGTACTCAATTAACTCAGATAAACTTAATTCAATTGCTAAAATCGATTATAAAGACTTTAAAGAAGGCTTGGAACAAACCATCCAGTGGTACCGATAAGGGTAGTATAAAAGAACGGACAGTTTATGCTGTTGCTCATGGTGATTATAGAGGAGAGTTCTTTGTTTTAATGGAGAAGCGAAAGGATCAATATATGTTTCTATCTTTACCGGATTTACACGTTAGATCAGTGCCGCGCAGTGATGTAGAGTATGGATTGCAGAATGAAATATTAGAAGAGATTGAACCATTACCTACCGATGTGTATATGGTATGCCAGGCACAGTATAGAAAAAATAACAAAAAGCATAAATAATTAAAATGGATTTCGTACAACCAAAGAAAATTATGTCTCCCTTTACAGGAGAATATTCTACTCCTAAGTTGAGAACTATCGAGTACTACGACCGTGTTGTTGTTGAAGCTCATTGGTACTGCCCGTCTACTGGACAATTTATCCAGAAAGGCATTGTCGAGGAGAAGGCCAAAGATAATTCTCACAAATCTCACGACTGATGGAAAACAGTTCGAAAGCGTCGGTCTGACGCTAAAAAAGAATCTGTAGGGACAGTCACTCACCATACTATTAATGAACAAGGTGAAGTTGAATACTATGATGTTCAGTGGGACAATGGTATTGAGAAGAATATTCCTGCCAAAGATCTAGTAATGGTTGAAGGTCGTAAGCATAAGCATTAAAAGTAGTTTTCTCACATCTTGATACTATAATATCTTCATGGTCCTACCAGAAGACTATATTGCTCAAAAGTTTCATCAATTAGCCGGTTACGTTAAGTTTAAGCGCTCAACTAATGTGTATGAAGGTGGTTGCCCTATGTGCAAAGAGGGGAAGAGCTGGGGAAGAAAGCGCCGGCTATACTACATCGTAAAATCTGGTACTATATATTGCCATAATTGTGGTTGGTCAGGAAATGCTATTAAGTTCATTAAGGAGGTTGGTCATCTCACATATGAGGAGATAATGAATGAAGCGAAAGATTATGATTTAATACCTGAAGATGTTTCTGAAGATAAGTATACCCGCACTAATTATAGTACAGAAATATTACCTCATGACTCTATCAATTTATTTGATGAACATCAAGTCGAGTACCATAAAGATAATGAACCTGTAAAGATGTGCTTAGAGTTAATTCACAGCAGACGTTTACATAGTGCAGTCAATAGACCTAAGTCATTATACGTCAGCTTAACAGACTTTACACATAAAAATAGACTAGTTATTCCATTTTATGACCAGTCAGGTGACATAGCGTTTTATCAGAGTAGAACTGTTGTTCCGAACTCTTCTCTTCCGAAATATCTATCTAAATCTAACAGCGAAAAGACACTGTTTAATCTGAATAATATTAATTCAGATATTGATCATCTGTTTATATTCGAAGGTCCTATTGATGCGTGCTTTGTTAGGAATGGTACAGCTGTTGCAGGGATTCAAGAGAACAGTGATCGATCGCTATCTGCTAAGCAGAGAGACCAATTAACACACTATAACTTCTTTGATCAGATATGGGTATTAGACTCTCAATGGCAGGATAGTGCGAGTAAGAGTAAAACGTTGAAATTGGCGGAACAAGGTCATAGAGTTTTCGTATGGCCTGAGAAATACGGTAAACGGTTTAAGGATTTCAATGATATGGCAGTAGCTCTCAATATAAGCGAAATCCCGTATAAGTTTATTCTAGATAACACTCATACGGGATTAAAAGTTAGAGTACTATTAAATGTAACCTAAGCGTCTGAGTCTGATATGGTTCTCAGCACTACCTTGATTACCCTTGTAGCTGTCTTCTTTTGTTATAGCGGCACCAACTCTCGCTGCACCGGATAAAACAGGGCTAATAGTAATTGTACCAGCACTCCAGTCACCGGTAGTTGAATCAGCGGACAAGTTAGACATGGCTGTAATCGAATAGAGAGTACCGTCTCCCTCAATTGTAAATTCGTGACCGACAGCCCAGTTATTGTAACCTTTGCTACCTTCAAGGATGGCGGTACCAAAACCACTTAAGTTCAGTGTAGAGGCACTGGCTGCGAAGTTACCAGCTACACCGCATAGATACGATGTGATAGTAGACGCTGATTGGCCATCGTTTTTATTATTGTTCCATATTACTGCCATATCAATATTTATTCTTTAGGGTTATTTTTCTTCTGAAGAGAGCAAGTATCCCTTGAGAGATTCAACTAAACCTCTAAGATCTTGCGCAATTCTTGAAATCTTTTTCGTCTCACTCTTGGAGACATTGTTAAATAGGGTATCACACTCAGCATTATTCAACTGCGACTGTAATGAGTTACCATCCAGCCCGTTTAAGAAGTTAGTAAAGTCCTCAATTTGACCAATCCACCCACCGATAGCCTGAGTCATTGCAGCATTTTGCTCTTTTTGGTAATTCACGACAGGATTATCCGCAACATCGCTAACTGCAGCTAACGTCGCGCCACTATCACTCATTTCACCTTCAACTGGCCCGGGTGGAGTTGCAGGTCCCATTTGAGCCGCAGGATCAGCCTCTTGCTCAAGTAATACATTAAACTTCTTATCATAGATGCTCATAAGCTATAAGTATTTATCTTTATAGCGAATAAATAATTACAATGGCGCGCAAATTTTTACTTGAAGATGTATTAGCAATGTCCGACAAATGGGCGACTGGTACGTCAGGTCGCAATGTCGGTCCAGAGCCAATGTCACTACTAGATATGCTCAAGAAAAGTGACAACCAACATCCGAACTACGTAAAGGCACCAGGTTCGATGCCTCATTCAGTACAAAATCTTGTACAGCTATTAGGTGACTTATACGTTCAATCGGCTGAAGTTAAGAAATCTCTATTATTAGCCAAAGCAAATCCCGTCTTAGACGATAAGACAAAAGCTAAAGCTCAAATCCAAAAAATTGTCAAAAAAATTGAAACAATTCAGAAGATTATAAATTCAATAAGCATTGATATTGATGGTTTTTCAATTGAATCTGAAACTGACCAATCATATGTCAGTGATGACAATCTTCCCGTGGATAAAAGGGATAAGTAGGTTAATATTAGTATAGTGAAAGAGTTAATTAGGCCACTAGCTATACTTATAGTTGTAAGTTCTTCTATAGCATTTTTTCTGCTACAGTTTGATATAAATTTTTGGGCTACATTTCTCGCTGCTACTGTAGCTCAATTTGTTATATGGGAAATTGTAAAGTATGTCGTTAGTGTTAGAACTGCTACTAAAGCTGCGGAGATGGAGATCCAGATCTTAGAAGAACTAGGTAAGCAAACGATCAGTATCCCGTGTGCAGCGTGTAAGAAGGTTAATTTGACACCTATCAGATTAGATATTAACAATACGTTTAAGTGTGACGAGTGTGATAAGGAGAACGCAGTGTATATTGAGGTAGAATCAGCGCAAGTAACAAATCCATTAGGCGAAGATAGCTCTGAATCGATAAAGGTTAAGCAATGGTAGAAAACGATAAGCATTTATGGGATTCATTCGACGATAAACAACCGTCAGCGATAACACCACAGAAAGAAGTAAAGCCTAGAGTTGTCTTTAAAGAGGTTGACGAAAAGATTCTTCAATTGTGGAAGGAAAAAGATAAGAATTTATATTATCAATATAAGAAAGGTGAGTTAATTGGTCAAAAGTATACCGCCAGTGATGCTACGTATGATATAGCTCTGCATTTATTTATAGACACTATAATACAAGGTATTAGAGATAATATTGAAGATACGGTCGATAATATCGAAAAAAAGCAGATAAAACTGAATCAATTGAAGACTGCATCGACGGTTTTAAAGGAATCCGTTTCGGTCCTCAAAAGCATGAATTTTAAGCTTGACAATAATTTAATTTTACCTATAATGCATGGGTACGTACACGAATGTGTTAAGAAAGTACTCAAGTAATTATGAAACAACCAGATAAAATCCTAAACATTGACGTAACACAGCCGGTTGAGATCAGCAGCCAGACCGATAAACATAATATGACATTATACGAAGCCGCCCGCTGGTGCGCCCTGCTCCAAGGTTTAGACGTTATAACTAGAAAAGCTAAGCATTTAAAGATAAACCTAGATACAGACAAGTCCTGGATCAAGCCTTTAGCATTGCAGAAATTTGTCGACGAAGAGACACCAGTTGCGGTGACAGAGATTAAGGCACAGCTGGATAAGGTAGATGAGACTACCGCAGCTTAATTGGTAGGTTGACTTCCTTTTCATATGTGTTAAAATAATATATATGAGATTAGATCATATTGCCTATCGAGTAAAGAATCGATATAAGACTGCTAAGTTTTTTGAAGACACACTCGGTTACACTATAGGCACTGAATTTCAAATTGAGTTTGATGATGGCTCTAAAGCTGATTGTCTAGCTCTTGTGCCACCAGAAAAACGACCAGATTCAACTCGTGATTGGACTCTAAATACTTGTTTAAGTTTTAATGAGTATGACGAAGAAGATATCACGTATCATGCACCGGCTGAGATCTTTGTCAGCGATGGTAAAATCGGATCTATTGTTGGTGATTGGGTTGCTGCTCGCGGTGGGGTGGGTGGTGTTCATCATGTGGCTTATCAGTGTGATAGTGTTGAAGATACTATGAAGAAATGGAAAGAGGAAGGGTATGCTGAATTTCTTTCTAACGAACCTCTTACTTGCCCGGGATTAAAACAAGTTTTCACAAAACCATCTGAACTTACAGGTGTAATATATGAATTAATTTCACGGGAAGGAGACGGCTTCTGTGAAGACAATGTAAAAGATTTAATGTTAAGCACACAAGAATTATGAGTACAATGACAGACGAATTAGTAGAAGGCCGTAATTATGTTAACGGGGAATTTGTAGCGTGGAGAAAGGGTGTCGGGGGAGCAGATTTTGACACAGATGAATATGCTAATATCAATCCTGCTACTGGGGAGGTGTTAGGTATGTTTCCTCAATCTACTCCTGAAGAAGTGTGGGAGGCATACGATAACGCTCGGACAGCTTTCAGTTCTTGGAAGGCTAAAAGTAGATTGGAGAGAGCAGAGATTTTAAATAAGGTTGCAGATTTAATTGTACAGCGTAGAGAGAAATTAGCGCGTATTATCTCTCTTGAAACAGGTAAAAATTACAACGAGTCAATTGCGGAAGTTAACGAGGCGCTGCACATGGCTCAGTTCGCGTTCGGGTCCGGTAGAACCCCCACTGGAGATATTGTCTCATCTGAGCTTGCAGAGAAGGATTCGTATATGATCCGTAAGCCTAAAGGCGTCATTGCGATAGTATCTCCTTTTAATTTTCCACTAGCTATCGGACCGTTTTGGTGTGCAGCTCCAGCATTAGTCGAAGGTAATACAGTTATCATTAAACCTTCTGAAGATGCTCCTTGGTCTACTCATGCCGCAGCTCAATTATATCACGAAGCCGGTCTACCTGCCGGTGTATTGCAGGTGTTACATGGTGACGGATTGGTTGGTAATGCATTAATCCATGAAGATGTAGATCATATTTGCTTCACTGGTAGTGCAGATGTAGGTCAACACATTCGAAAGGTAGCTGCTGAGAGCTGGCATAAAACGACCAGTTGCGAAATGGGTAGTAAGTCAGCTTGTATTGTGTTTGATGATGCTGATGTTGATATGGCTGTTGATGCAGCAATTGCTAGTGCATTTAAGTTATCAGGTCAACGTTGTGTCTCATCTGGTAGAATGATTGTTCAGCGTGGAGTATATGATGAGTTTTGTGAAAAATTTGCCGCTAAGGCTAAAGAAATAAAGACAGGTAACCCGTTCAATGACGATGGTACACCAAATCAGAGCATGTATTATGGTCCTATTATCAATAAACAAGGATTTGATAAGATCTCCGAGTATAACGAAGAAGTTGTTGTAGATCATGATGCTCAAATTCTAGTAGTACCTGAATATACATCTGATAATGGTGCGTATTATATTACACCAATGGTATATAAGACAAAGTGGAGAGGTCACGAGGCACCGTACTTAAGAAATGAAGTTTTCGGTCCTCATGTAGCATTAGTTCCGTTTGATACTATTGAAGAAGGGGTGCGGATTTATAATGATACAGAATATGGATTGGCAGTTGGCATTCTAACTAATAATTATCGTACAGCTCGTTACTGTCGAGATAATTGTGACACGGGTATGTGTTACTGGAATGGTGGATCCATTGCAGCGGAAAGTCATTTGTCGTTTGGAGGTGTAAAGAAGAGCGGCAATGGCTTTCCGTCTGCAGCTAAAACATGGCTAGCTGTCACTCATACTATGTCTTGGACCGTTAATCACGGTGAGGATATCGCCTTTCCCCAAGGAATGTCAAAATGAATAAAAGAGAAGAAATAGATAAAAATTTGAAAGATAACGGGATGAGAACTCTCACTGAAATCGAAGAATATAGGGATACTGTTGGTTGGGTACCATATGGTGAATATATGGAATACATCTATAAGCATTGCCCGGGTAGACGTTTCGATGAACATAGTGTCCAGGAAAATTTTATGGACAAAGCTTTAGAACCGGATAGATTGTTGAGAGAGGCTGCTTATATAATGAGTTTAAAGCATCGACCTTGCTGTTATCATGATTCACCGTGGAACGAGAAAGAGCAATTAGAGTTTGAAGAGGTAATGTATAATAAATTTAGAGCAATTTTAAAGGAATGGGAGTAATTTATGGGAAAAGGAAGAGACAAACCGAAGAGAGAGAAAAAGAAACCTAAGAAAGAAAAGCGAAAGAAGAAAGGTAACTAGTATATGTCTAGACGGGATATAATGGGGTATCAGAAGCCTCGCGGTAAGAAGACGCGTCAAGGGTGTAGTAATAATAGTAGAGGAAATAAAAAGTATAGAGGTCAAGGAGGTCCTAGAAAGAGGTTTAAAAAATGAAAGCATTAATTTATGGCGTAGGTAGAATGGGGCAAGCTATCGGCTATGCCATGAATGAATTAGGGTATGATGTTGCAGGTGTTGATGTAGATCGCACAGGTATAGATAATCTCCGGAGATTAATTAATAAAGATATATCATTTACACTATCTTCTCCAAATTTTGATTATGTTAAGGACTATGATCCTGATATTGTTATCTCATCTCTACCATACCACCAGACAGAAGAGGTTGCCACGTGGTGTGTTGATAATGGATTACGGTATTGTGATTTAGGTGGAAGAGTTGATGTTTCAGATAATATTAATAGCTATGCAAAAAAAGCAACAGCTCCAGTATTTACTGACTTGGGATTGGCTCCAGGATGGGTTAATATTTTAGCAGAGCAAGGGTATGCGCGTGTTAGTGGTGCGACAGATGTTAGGATGATGGTTGGCGGTATACCCCTTAAGAGACCCGTTGGCCCGTTAAAGTATTTCATGACGTGGTCGTTAGATGGGTTACTAAACGAATATAGAGATGATTGTGAGATATTACGAGATGGTGAGATACAGACTGTACCAGGTTTGAGTCACTGTGAATTAGTTGACCCGGAGTGGGAAAATTGTATTACTTTAGAGGCGTTTTGTACTAGTGGTGGTGCTGCTCATACTACTCGTCGTATGAAGGATAGAGGTGTTAAAAATTGCATTTACAAGACATTGAGATGGGTAGGTCATCACGAATTAATTGATTTCTTCATGAATAAATGTAAGATGTCTGATGATGAATTAAAACGTATACTTGAAGCAAGCGCGGAATATGAATCAACACGAGACGACGTAGTTATCATAATGACTGAGGTTACAAACAATTCAGGTTTAACATGGAAGAGAGAATATGTAGTTGAATGTGATGAGACCTTTACCGCTATGCAGAAATGTACTGCATTTTCTATTTCTAGTGTTGCTGATTTAATGGGTAGAGGTATATTTGATAATCGCGTACAGCAGAATAGAGGTGGTGATATTAAGTTACCTAACGTATTAAATTACTCTGATATACCGTTCGAAAAGTTTGAAAAGAATCTTAAAAAGTTATGCATTATATAGTAGGTACACAATTTGTTAAATCCGGTAAACAATTAACAGTATATAATATCGCTGTCCGCCAAGAGAAACTTGTTTACACTTTTAAGGAATCAACCGGTGACAAATTCGATATGACGTTTGAAGATACAGCGCAAGCTGACAGATATATTGCTACAGCTAGAAAAGAAGCACTTCCGGACTACGAAGCTTATTATTCTTCTAATAAGGCTTAATTGTAGTCTCCATATACATCATCGTCATCCCCATAAGCGCTATAATTCCATACGCTCTTAGAATCTGTATCAACATTATCTGTATATGCCTTGGTATCAGTCTGTGTGTTAGTATGACCAGATAACCTACCTGAGAAAGAGTCATCATATACTTGGTCTTGCCCCTTTTCACCTGACAGACCAGGTTCGAATGACCAGTCGTGACGCTTAGCTTGTATTAACCAAACATAATGACCCATTAGCGGGTTAATTGTACTTACTTCTTGATCACGACGAGCTGTGATTTCGAAAAACTTACCATTACGGTCACCGGGTCTATCGTTACCAAACTCTGTCAATTGAAACACATCACCTGCTTTTGGCTCTGCACCTTGACCGAAGGTATCATAATACGCACTAACTGCTATCCATGCAGTAACATCGTCCTGACCCTCTATACCAAATTTGCTTAATATTACTGATTGCTCATTTAACTCAATCATCATAACCACTCTACTAGGATCACTATAAGTAGCAGATGGTTGTTCACCGTAGAAGGCATCGTGAGCAGAAAGAGCATATCCACTTACATAGTAGTGAACCTCTTGTCCATAAATTTTAATTTGCTCATTAAACCACAACGCGAAGTTGTCACGTTCATTATCGTTAAACGACTTGTCACCGATTCTAAACGTTCCAGGTACTGTTACTTCATCTCCGTAATATTGTCGTGGCATTATTTCCCTATACAGTATGAGTTTAATTTATCATCAAAATATACCGTGATACCTGTTGTACCTAGATCACGAGGATGGTCAGGTGTCAGATTTTTGATCTTGTATATTGTTAAGATATCTTTTAAATCTTTTCCATTAAGTACTTGCTTACCAGATATAGAGTTTCTTAATATCTCAACCTTACGGACGAGTTCTGGATTAACTTTATCTTTATCAGGTACTAGATTCTGTCTTTGACGGGTCATACCCGTAAGACCTTTTTGAATGCGAGTATTATTGACGTCTTTTACTCTATTACCGTCCGTATCCCCGCTTTCTGCAGATGTAAACCTAAAGAAATCCTTAAAGCTAGGCATCTCGCCCCCTAGTACATCTTCACTTAAAGGTCTCATCAATAGTATTTATGTAAAAAAAGAAAACCTCACCCTAAGGTGAGGTTACTTTATAGAACTGTAACGGGTTTTTTATTTAGTTTTTTTTACTACCGTCTTTAGCCTTACCTACGTTAATGGCTAAGAAATCGACTACTTTGTAGAGCTTACCTACGATGGTATCGTCCTTAGGTGTTGGCGTCAGCGCGGCGATGGCGGAGGCAACAGTGACGATGCCTGTTATGATTCCGATCAGTTCATTTCTATGTTCTAATATCCAGCTCATGTAAGTATTTAGTCCGTGAGCTGTCAATCTTCTGCGTCTGCAGGAAGAGCTCCAGCGTACCACCCTTCAGGTAATTGCATGTTATTCTTAGATAGCACCCATTCACCGTTTTTGAGAACATACACCTTACCAGTGACGTTCGGGCCAATGCGTACAATTTGAGATTGGGTGTCAACGAAGACAACCTTAGTGGATCCACATCCCATAAGTATGGCCGCGGTGCTAATCAGTAGAAGTGTCTTTAGTACTTTCATCTTTAGATTTTCTTTCTGCCTCTATTATACGATCACGCCATGCATTTTTCAACTTGTCAGGTGTTTTATCTGCATTAGACGCTTTCTTATCTTGCTTCATTTCAGCCGAGAAGAATTCTAAGATTGCTGCGATAACTTGTTTAAGCCATAACATAATTTTAAATTGGACCAGATCCAGGAAACCGGCCACCAAATTGTCGAATTACATCTCCCCAATTTCGAGCAGGTAACGGTTGACCAAGCTTATCTTTTTGTGCCCCAAATCTTGGAGCTTCTTTCTCCCACCAATTCGCTGGCACACTGTAACCTTTTGGATTGGTGAATTCTCCCATTTTGGTTTGCAGCGTCAAAAAATCTGGATCTAGACGGTGTTGTTGCTGTGCTTGAGGTGAGATACCATAGTCCATCATCATAGATTGTATGGGAGATA
>CEUS01030310.1_pt1 | contig 27015 bp, 22 predicted proteins | sample 427031 | NCBI WGS metagenome assembly CEUS01 (sample SAMEA2622837, study PRJEB7988) | marine metagenome | biome: marine biome (ENVO:00000447); feature: marine epipelagic mixed layer (ENVO:xxxxxxxxx); material: "saline water (ENVO:00002010), including plankton (ENVO:xxxxxxxx)" | depth 140 m | reverse complement strand
TCGGTAATATCGATACCAGCCAGTTGTTTAAACTGGTGATACATGCTCGGCAATTTCTTCTTTATGTGCTCAGCCCCATTCGGTAGCCGCTCCTTAATCCAAGCGATATCAAGAAACACACCTTGGTGGGGACTCCCACGCCCCTCCTTAATCTCTCGGACAATGCAACGGGCAACGTGGTCTCGAGTTAAGAGCTCAGGAGGGCGACGGGAATTCTTATCCCCTTGCGTGTATCGCCACCCCTCTTCTTCATCGTCGGCGGTAGAGCTCAGATATAAGTCCGGAATATCCTCGAACATAAATCTCTTACCATTGCTATTTCGCAGCACGCCTCCTTCGCCGCGCACTCCCTCAGTAACCAGGATACCCCTGACACTGGGTGGCCAAACCATACCAGTAGGATGGAACTGGACAAACTCCATATCCATCAAATCCGCACCAGCCCGATAGGCAAGGGCATGACCATCCCCTGTGTACTCCCAGCTGTTGCTCGTTACTTTGAACGCCCTGCCGATACCTCCGCTCGCCAACACCACCGCACGCGCGCTGAAAAGCTGGAAGCGACCTCGTTCTCGGTCGTACCCAAAGGCCCCGACCACTCGGTCACCATCTTTCAAGAGTTCGACGATGGTACATTCCATATGTACGTCAATCCCCTGATGAATTCCATGGTCCTGCAGAGTCCGAATCATCTCGAGACCGGTCCGGTCACCGACATGGGCCAAGCGAGGGTATTTATGTCCACCAAAATTTCGCTGTAGAATGCGTCCGTCTTTGGTTCGGTCGAAAACTGCCCCCCAAGCTTCAAGCTCTCGAGCACGGGCCGGTGCCTCCTGGGCGTGCAGTTCGGCCATCCGCCAATTGTTCAGGTACTGCCCTCCTCGCATCGTGTCTGCGAAATGAACCTTCCAATCATCGCGATCGTCAACGTTGGCCAAGGCTGCAGCCATCCCCCCTTCGGCCATGACCGTGTGGGCCTTGCCTAGCAACGACTTGCACACCAATCCAACAGACACCCCAGCTGATGAGGCTTCAATCGCCGCTCTCAAACCGGCACCACCAGCACCTATCACCAACACATCGTGTTCGTATGATTCGTAATCCATCGATCGATTCGCTTCACCTTGGCCCCGAGTCGACATCCCTCAAACCGGATGCCTACGAAGCCAGATCAACACGGGACTCAGAGGGGACCCATCTGACCAAGCACTCTTCAGTCCGTATGCCTGACTTAAAAGAGCCGAAGATCGCTCCAAATACCCATTGCACAGAGCCTCACATACACATCAGAGAAACCGACCCACACCAAGCTCATCCAGGCATAAAGCATGTGCCGCCGATTCAGGCAACTTACACAATCATAGGTTTGACGACGTAGTGGCGATCCGGAAATCCGGTCATGCCCGCCACCGACCAAATGCCGCAACGAATGACAGCCCAGAGTGTAACTACCTAGTAAAACTACATTCACGGCCAAAACTAGCGTGCCTACCCCGAGGCCGAACGATAACGAATTTGTTGCAGGATCCTCGAACCACAGAGCATTCCAGACGTCGAGTGTCAGAAACACTAGTAACAGCAAGGCAAAAATAAGGAAATAACGATGGAGATTCTGCACAATGAGCGGAAAGGAGTTCTCCCCAAGATACCCTGAGCGTGGTTCGCCAACCGCACAGGACGGTGGATCGGCCCAAAATGCCTTGTAGTAAGCACCTCGATAGTAGTAGCAAGTCAACCTGAACCCAACCGGTGCCCACAAAATTAGAAAGGCAGGAGAGAATGGTAACCACATCGGCCACCAACCTGGTTTAGGGCCGAGTAGACTATGGGTCGAATCACCGAAAATCTCCGGAGAGTAAAAGGGAGACAGATAAGGCCCAAAGGCGTAATGCTCACCTTGAAAGGCAGCCCATGTCGAGTAAACGATAAACGTTGAAAGCCCAAGAAAAACCGCCAGCGGTTGCACCCACCAGGCATCAGCTCGAGTCGTCTGCCCCCAACCTCGGGCTGGGACTGAAATTTGAACCTGTTCCATCCTGTCTCACTCCGCAACATGATTAAGGGGCCAACTGCCCCAAATCGAGAATTCGACCCTGCAGCGCAAAGGTTACCACTTCCTATGCGGCAGTCTGAAACTGGCCACCCTGTGAAATAGAATCAAGTAGTAGCAAGAAATTCTCCCCTCACGTAACTCCTGAAGCTTCCCGCCCCACTTAATCTGGTTGGACAAGCCTGTCCGGCTTCCTCCTTCTTACGTATGTCCCACAATGCCCACTGGTTCAGACCGAACCGCCCTAGCACTTGGACTCTCAAGATAATAGCTGCTAGCTAGACATCAGATTTAGAACGCTCGTAGCATTGAGCCTCGGAAGACACCCTGCACTAAAAAGTACCTCCACCACGAAATCAAGCATAATGCTTTTGAAGCTAAAGCTTCAGATGCTGGGTTATCCTACGACAGATGCTAGCTGTAGCTTGACTCGAGCTCTTACTCAGCCCCCTAATGGGGACCATCAAAGTGAACACCTGCTCATGGCGTCACCAGTTTTGCCTTCTTGCGCTTTACTTTTCGTCGAGACGATCTCCCTGGCATCGCCCTAAGAATCTCCAAATCTCCAGCATCTACTGCAAGTAGAGGTTGCTTCGGATCCTCGATTAAATTGTGTAAAGATCCGTTCCTAGTTTGCACATAGATACTCGAGTTATCGAGCCTTAACAAGAACGGACCGGTATCATCCAAGACCTCGAAAAGCCTAACTCCGAAATCTTTCCTCAAAGACACCAAAACCTTACGTATTTGATGAAGGGTGAATCCTCGCTGACGGAATTCGGCAAGTGCTGACAGCTCGTAGAGTTCGATCGGGGTGTACCGTCGCTCAGTGAACCCACCGGCTTTCGTAGGTCTCGATGCTACACTCGCAGAAAACAGCTGGCTCGCATCCCACCATTGCAGCTGTCTGGCGGTCAGTCCGGTGAGAGCCGCAACCTCACGCGCGCTATAACTTCTCTTTAGGTTTGTTGGCACGGTTAGTGACTAGTATCGAACTACTAGAACAGCTTCAGAACTCCCCAAAACGGCTCGGACTGATTTCGCCAAGAACTGGATCCTCTTGACCATCCAGCATCAGGTTCGCAACCAAACGAGCCGTTAGCGGAGCCAAAAGCACACCGTTTCGGTAATGTCCTGTGGCGTAAACAAGATTAGGCATCGCAGCTGAACGTCCCACAACAGGCAGGTCGTCTGGAGTCGCAGGACGCAAGCCTACCCGGACAGTATCGAAACCAGCGCCTTGAGCAGCAGGCAGCAAGTCACATACGGCCCCGAGCAGACTCATCACACCAGAAACCGTCGCGCACTCATCGAACCCAGCATCCTCAACTGTCGCGCCAACTAGAATAGACCCATCAGACCAAGGAACTACGTAACAATCTGCCCCCCAGACAATCCGCGCCAAGCTGGCTTCTGTCCACAAGAGGCGCAACAGCTGGCCTCGGACCGGCCTTATTGGTAGAGGTGACACCCCTTCTATTGGAATGCGACCAACCCAGCTCCCGGCAGCAAGAACAGCCGCACCACTCAGTAACGTCCCGCCAGCAGTCTTGACCATTACCGAATCTTCATGCGAGGAAATTTCTATCACTTCTGATGCAGTAATGAAGCACACCCCATGCTTGGCAGCCGCGTGGTGAAGTGAACAGGTCAAAGCATTAGCATTCACAAACCCGTGAGTCGACACAACGAGACCACCATGCACGTTAGACCCAAGGTGAGGTTCCGCGGCAATTGCCTCTGCCCTTGTCAGGAGGCTGCACTTCACACCAACTGACGACAAACGCTCCGCTGCCCTCTCTAGACACTCCAACGATGCTTTGTCGAGTGCTATTTCAAGAGTGCCAGTTCGTTCGTAGGGCACGAAATGACCACTATCGCTAACTACATCAGCCACAAAGCTGTCGTAAAGTTCGAGACTTCTCGAACCGAGAGTCCACATGATCTCCAGATGCTGACCCTCGATAAACGGAGCCAACATGCCAGCAGACGCCCTTGTAGCCCCTCCTCCCACATCACGACCATCGACCACCGAAACACTAATTCCTCGTTTAGAAAGTTCGTACGCAACGGCACATCCGATGATGCCGCCACCCACAATTACGATGTCACTTTTTTGGTTCACAATTAGTTTCGTCCAGCTTGCCTATCATTTGTGACCTCAGTCTCGTTTCCAAAAACGATAGGACAAGAACTTCACCTACACTGCCTTGAGTCTTTAAACCAAGTAAACATCTAGCCCAGAGCAAAAGGAGACCTGTCCCCCCACATGGACAGCAAAAGCCAGCCTCTTCTCAGCCAATAGCTCGATCCACAACTAGCAACAGTGTGGGGACGCCATAAAAGAGCGCAATTACCCAGAATAACGTGAGTCTTGGTGAACGAAGCGCCAACGTTGTCAGGAAACGCGCCAACCGTAACGGTATGTTGCGGGTAACGGAAAACGGGTAGATCAGAACTAGCCCGGTCAAATTGAACAAAAGGTGAACCATGGCGATCTCAAGACCGAAGATCCGATTCGCACCAGAACCGGCAAGAGCTGCGAATAACGCCGTGACAGTCGTACCAACATTGGCTCCTATCGTGATAGGCAAAGCCTGCTCCAACCGCAACAATCCCGCAGCACCGAGCGGCACCAGCAGTGAAGTCGTTATCGAACTAGATTGAACCATAGCAGTCACTACGATGCCGACTAGTATTGAGAAAATAGCGTTGGAACCAAGCACTTCAGAAACCATACGTTCAATTCGGGTTCGCACCAACGAACGCATGACCTTCACAATGAAAAATAAAGTCACAAAGATGACTACGCCGCCGAACACTATCAACCCCATTCCCTGGACACGAACGCTAACAAACAACAGCTGGAATACCTGTTCGATCAGGGCAAGAACCGCCGCTATCGCGGTCGCAATGGGACTCTCGTAATCAACCCCTCCAACATCAACCATAAAGCGGCTCATAGCAATAGCAGCCCGACGTAGATAACCCGTTAAGAGCTCTAGCGGCAGGAGCACTGCTACAGTCAGATAATTGAACAAATCGTGACAGACAGCTATCGGGAAAGCCCGTTCGAACTCATTACTGCGACCGATATGGGCAAGCGAAACAACAGTTGCAGTTACTGTCGTACCAATATTAGCTCCCATGATCATCGGAACTGCGTTAGCGAGCGGCAATGGTGATTCAGGCGCAGCCACGAGGCCCACAATCATTGAGGTTGTTACCGAGGAACTCTGCATTATGGTCGTGGCCAAGATGCCAACAACTAGACTGATATAGGGATTCGTCGTGGCAGAGAATATTTGGTCAAGGGTGGCTTCCCCCAGTAGCTGAAAGCCTTCACCAAGGGCCTTGACACCAACTAGGAAGCCAAACAGCAAGGTCGCAACAGTTATGCCCCTACTCCAAGAAGTAGTAGATGTTAAATCGCCCGATCTGAAGATGAATGGAACCACTGCGGGAAGGATAGCTAGTGAAATGATGGTGGACTATAGCATTCTCAGCAGAATCCTAGAGTAAGCAGTTATATAGGGAGCCCTCAGGATACCACATCACTCCCTTACCGCTGACTCACCAAACCTTTCTGAAGTCCAGTAGACGCGAACTCCTGAGTCCGAATCAAAAACACCTCTCGTTCGGTAGAAGCAAACTCAGCACCACCAAGAATATAGCCCCAGTCCGCCGCCTACACCTACGGAACACTTAGCTAAAGTTCGATAGAAACCTTTTGGGTTGGCTGGACGAGTCCACAAGAACTTGCCCTGATCTGATGGTACCTAGATTCAGAGAAGAGTCCGACCCGATCCGGCACATGGTCTCTTGTGATTCACTTAGTGTATAGTGCCTAAGTGGTCGAAGATATCGTTGAAGCGGTACTGTCCAATAAGGAAATACAGCGTTACCCCCACCGGAAAATTTATTCATACCTTGAAGAACTCAGCACTAACCAGTGGTATCCAGCCTACCGCGCACTGAGGCACCCTCTATATCCCATTCTTAGAAAGATCCAGAGACACGCAGAGCATGTGGAGCGAGTCCAGCAGGCCACCCAAACAAGCCACGTTATATATGTGTCAAATCACAAGAGCCACATGGACTACCTAGTCGAGCTGCTAGTGCTTGATGAAAATGGTATCCGCCCGCCGATCATCGCAGCCGGGATTAACTTGTTCAACGGGTTAATGGGTATACTCAACCGGCACGTCACTGGCGCCCTCCCCGTGAGACGCAATTCCAGAGACCCTGCTTATTTAGCCACCCTGCGAGCCTATGTTGCCGAATTAGTCCATCGGCGAGACCTCTTCTTGTATCCGGAAGGAGGCCGCAGTTACAACGGCGAATTCAAACCACTAAAAACAGGTCTATTGCAAGGAGCCCTCCAGTCCAGGGAACCCAACTTAGTCATAATTCCTGTAGCAATCGCCTACGACCTGGTTCTTGAAGACCAAACGCTAGCACGTCAGGGGAAAAAGCGCCGCCAAAGACCTTTCGCAACGGAGGTGGCAGAAATGGTGCGCTATGCTGTTGGTTATGAATCACGTGGGTTCATCACATTCGGTCAGCCAATCCTACTCTCAACTGTAGATCCGGATTCTCCACGTGACTTGGTAATGCTCACCCGTCACATAAAGGATGCAATGGGCAAACTCTACAAGGTACTGCCTACTGCCCTGCTTGCGGCGGCTTTGCGTCCTATGATGCAACGGCAGGTCCTGGAAGACCGGATCGACCAGATGCTGGATGCGCTACGTCTTGTACCGGCCAACTTGGGAGTCGAATGTGGAAGAGACGCGGTCGAACAAGCAACAGAAGCTCTGATAGGCCGTGGCGTCATCGTAGTCGAAAAAGACATCTATCGAGTTCGAGACCGACACGTTCTTCGCTATTACGGCCGAACGCTGAACCACCTGCTGACCCACCGCAGTCCATCCTCCCTGACCCACTAGCGGCGCGACCGGTATTCAATCTAACCCCAAGTTTTCCACCCTATGGATGACACTAATTCCGTAGCAATAGGTAACGTAATCTGAAACTGTCAGATGGTAGCAAGCTAGTCCAATCAACAAAAGCTCTGAGCAAGCTCGGTTAGCACGTTACGACACAAGTACACAGACTCAATGTCCACGTATTCCTCCCGACTGTGCAAGCCAGATCCACAAGGACCAAACAGTAGAGATGGAATTCCCGCTTGAGCCAGTATTGCCGCATCAGTCCAAAAGGACATACCAACTGGCTCTACGCAAAGCCCCCTTCCATTAAGAACTCCCCCTAAGGCCCGACAGATTGGATGATCACTCCCGATTTCATGAGGCGGACGACTAAACAGTTGGCCGACGGAACCTTCAAAACCAGCATCCTCAAGACCGAGGCGGTCCATTATGTCCCCAACCTCATTGAAACCTACCTTTGCCGGCTCGCCGATCAGCGTACGCCGCTCCATTGACAACCTACAGCGATCTGGATAGACGCTCAGTTCACGACCCCCTGCAATCGTTGAAGCATGCAAAGAAGCGGTGCCCAACAGACGATGCTTCGGCCTTTGGGTCAGTTCCTTACTGAGCCTATCCAAGCTGTCAAGAACACGCCCCATAAAGACGATTGCGTCCCTTCCATCGGCCGGACGACTACCGTGAGCAGCTCGGCCGCGAGTTTCGACCTCAATCCACTCGAACCCTTGATGGCAAGTTGCCATCTTCAAGTCAGTAGGTTCCGTTATCACAGCAGCATCAGCATCATACTGTCGCACTAAAGCGTCAGCCCCAAGGCTGGAATGTTCCTCATCGATAACCGCAGCTACCACTAGCTGGCCACTATCCAGCCCCCCTTTCGCAGCCAGCTGGGATGCAGCATCGACCATGGCCGCAAGACCGCTCTTCATGTCCTGAGCGCCGCGACCGTAGAGACGACCATCGCGGACCATAGGGTCAAAAGGGTTCGCCATACCCTCGACTCCGACAGTATCCAAATGGCCACAAAGCATCAGTGAGCGCCCGGGCTGACGTGCCTCAAGCACACCGACTATGTTCTTCCTTCCAGGAACAACCTCTCTAATATCTACATCGAGACCGGCTGTTCGCAGCGCAAGGGCCACCCGTTCCCCAATTGCCGCCTCCCCGCCCCCTCCAGGAACGAGCGATGGATTAACTGAGTCAATAGCTACTAGATCAGAGAGAAGTTCTAGAACGGTGTCCACAACCAATCTATCGGTCGAGAAGGAGTATTAAGTATGGGTAGAGCCTTGCAGAGAGGTCCACCCCGCTCAATATGGTTCCTCCGCCAGCATTTCCAACTTTCACCAAACGTGCTTCTGAGAAGCCTAATCTACCCAGTCTGCAATGAAAACATTGGTTTCTCCCTCGCTCTGAGCCTGGCGGTTAGAAGCAAAAACCAACTGCGAACCATCTGGAGAAAACATTGGGAACCCATCAAACGAACCATTGAAAGTGACCTGCTCAAGACCAGTACCATCCTCACGAATCATAAACAAGTCGAAGTTGCGGCCATCAGGGTTATGCCAATTCGAACTGAAGATGATCCGCTCTCCGTCAGGATGCCAAAAAGGCGCGAAGCTAGCCCCGGCCAGATCCGTGACTTGCCTAAGGTTGCCACCATCAGCATCCATTACGAACAACTCAAGCTCTGTTGGCCTCCACAGCTCACGCTCTAGTAGAGCCTTGTAGTCATCCAGTTCGGGTCCCGGTGGAATTTCCCTACCTCGAAAGACGATCTTAGAACCATCCGGTGAAAAAAATGGCCCTCCATCAGGTCCGGGACGGTTCGTCAACCTCCGGACATCTGAGCCATCGCCGTTCATGGAGTAAATCTCCATGTCGCCATCGCGCACGCTTGTGAATACCACTCGACCATCAGGCCCCACAGTCGCTTCAGCGTCGTAGCCGTCCGTTTCGGTAATACGCGTCAACTCGGAGCCATCTGAACTGGCCGTAAAAATATCGTAACTTGCATAGACTGGCCAAACGTAGCCCATCTCGAAACCCGGCTCAGGAGGACATTCGGCACCACCTAAATGAGTGGAGGCATATATGATCGCTTCACCGTCAGGAAAAAAATAACCACACGTCGTACGACCCTCGCCAGTACTAACCAACCTTGTATTACTCCCATCGAGCCCCATTGTGTAGATCTGGTCGCAGGGAACACCTTCTCGCCTCGTTTGGAAAATCAGTTGTTCACCATCGAATGCATAGTAGGCTTCTGCATTTTCGCCGCCGAAAGTAAGCTGACGAAGATTGGTTAGATGGCTCTCCTGAGATTCAATAGCACCAGAGATCGGCGGCTCAGCCTCCTCAGGCTCCGAGCTACCTCCACCGCATCCAATCAGAGTCGCACATACTAGACCAACAATGATTGCCAACCCCTTCCGCGAGTCTCTTGTAGCCATCAGTAGTTCCCCTGGAACCGCTTCTTGTAACTTCGTGTGATTAAAAACTTTAAATTCAAATAGACGGATCAGATACGTCCCAACCATTCCAGCAAGCCCACAGTCAACCATGGTACATAAGTGATTACCAAAACGCCAAATCCCAAGATTGCAAGAAGCGGTAATGAAGCATGGTACACCTGCAAAAGCGGTCGATTAAAACGATACGACGCAAGAAACAGGTTTAAGCCGACCGGTGGCGTCAGGAAGCCGAGCTCTAGATTTGCAATAAATATAATTCCCAGATGGATCAAATGCACATCGAATTGCTCAGCAACCGGCACAACCAAAGGCACCACAACAAAGATAGCCGAGAAAATATCCATCACGCATCCGACAAGCAGTAAAAAGACGTTTAGACCAAGCAGAAAAAGTAGCCGAGAATCGACATGGGCTTCGGCCCACTCCACAATTCGAAAAGGCACATCGGCATCATTGAGGTAGGCCGTGAATCCGACCGCCACACCGAGAATTATCAGCACCCCACCTACCAGACCTACACATTCACTAAAGGCTTGATACAATCCTGGTCCAGCGACGAAATCTCGATGAATAAGACATTGGATGAGTGCTGTATATAGCGCAGTAAAAGCTGCCGTCTCAACTAGGGTAGCGAAACCACTGAACAGAACCCCAAGCACGACAAATGGGATGCTCAACTCCCACTTGGCACGCCACAGGGATTCCCGAAGCTCTAACCAACCGAAGCGGTGCCGCCCAGCACCAGTTAGAACTCCCTCACGAACCCCCCATATGACCGTTAGCAGGACCAACAAAATCCCTGGAACGATACCAGCTACAAATAGATCGTCCGGCGCAACCTGAGCAACTATTGCGTACAAAATTAGTGGCATCGCCGGCGGAAAGAGAAGCCCTAGTGAGCCCGAAGCTGTCAACAAACCAAGCGAAAAACGCTCACGGTAGCCATCGCGAAGTAGTGCCGGGAACAGCACTCCCCCCAGGGCAAGAATCGTGACACCAGACCCTCCGGTAAATACTGTAAAGAATGCACAGAGCACCACACACACAATGGCAGTTCCGCCAGGCACCCACCCGACAGCTGCCCGGAACAACCGCAATAGTCGCTCCGAAGCTTTTCCAGCCGCCAAAATGAACCCAGCCAGTGTGAACAACGGAATGGCTGGGAGATGAGGTTGAATGGAGAGCGCATAGGTTTCGATGGAAACCAGAACGGGGAGATCCCCATCGCCCATGTAGAGCAACGCGGCAATGCCACCTAGAACCGTGAAAATCGGCGCCCCGAAAACCGCTGCCACCAGTACCACTGAAATCAACGGCCAGACAGGTCCTGCCTCTAAGATGCCACCTGTCCCACCTAACCACAACCCGACCAGCAGCCCAACCGACGCCGTCGCTCGACCAGACCACCTCGGAGACGCTCGCCAAACAAGTCGCAGGCCAATCAGAGAGAAAGACAAAGGCAATACCAGTTGGGCTAGCCAAACCGGCACCCCAGCAGCAATAATGGTGCCGTCCTCCCGATCCAACATCATTAAGTCATGAGCGCCTGCTGCAAGTACCATCGACACAGCAGCACCGACAATCGCCGCGAACACCTGCGTAGCGTGGCGAGTACGTCCGTCTGGAAGGAAAGAAGCAGTAGCCAGCGCTATCAGTTTCCCGTCACGGGCAGCAAGCGATGCACCCAAGAAACCAACCCACAACGTGAGATGCTGGACGAAAGGAATTGAACCGGGAATGCCACCGGCCAGAATCGGCCGCACGACAATCTCAGCCAGAGGCAACAGAACCATCGCTGCCAAGGCCAAGTTCGCAAACAGCTGCTCGCCGCTTAGAAACAGCCTGAAAAATGGGGTAAAGAACCCAGCTTCAGAGTTACTCTGACTCATACTAGACTGGCTTGAAAACTAAACGGCCTTACCGGGAAGCCCTGAAACTATCCCGCTCACGGACCGCCAAGTCGTAGACTTCGGCCGGAATCATATTTCCCCGCCACGAAGCAGTCAATGCATCGGCAACAGCGCGGAAAGAAGCTTTAGCCGCATTATCGAGCTCCACCACTGTCAAACCGCGCTGCTTCATCTGCTGAATTGAAGCCTCTTCCTGAGCAGGCACGTCTTCTAGCAGTTCTTGCTCAAGACGCTTGGCGGAAGCACGCAACGCCTCCTGATCGGCCTGGCTGATCCTAGACCAACTACTTTCAGCCATAACGGTAACACCCAACACAGGCGCTAACGGAACCTCCAGCATAAACGGCGTTTTTTCATACCACTGAAACAACAATGCCACATACGGTGGGCTTGGATGGGCATTGATGAGGCCTGTGTTCAAACCTAGCAACATATCCGTGTAGGCCAGCGGTTCTGGATCAAAACCATTTTCCTTATACCACTGCAACATCTGGTCATCACCAGCAGCCGTGTAGACCTTAGTCCGCTTTAGATCGTCTAAAGTCTCAACCCGCTCCTCCGTGAAAAAGTGAGCCCAACCGGCATGTCCCCAGTTCAATAGCACGAGCCCTTCATCTTGAAGGATTTGCTCGAAAGTCGGTGTTAGGCTCTCGATTACATGAAATGCTTCTTCGTCCGATTCGAAAAAAAACGGAATAGATAAAACATTGAAGGCCTCATGGATGTCACCGGGCTGTCCGAAAACCGCCGCGTGAGGCCGACCTCGCTTGAGTCTCCTCAAAAGCGCTGCCTCATCCCGAAATGCACCACTCTGCACACGGAGCTCGACCCGACCATCAGTCTCTTCTTCCCACTCGACGGCCATCTCCTTTAGTGACCTGTCCCAAACGGAGTTCGCCGGTAATACCGATCCAAGCTGAATGCGAGCCGTCCGCTGAGCCAGTAGTAAAACTGGTAATAACATTAGAACAACCGCGATAGGCAGAACTCGCGACTTCATTGAGGCTCTCCTTCACTCGTAAAAAAGGTCATCGACATTGTCGAGCAGCAGCCGTGCCCGCCTTTGGTTGACTAGATTCAGCAAACGCAAGCTCTTGTCCTCATGCGGATCGATGGCTAGCGCCTGATTCAGCAACATTTCAAATTCCGCGCGATTCTCTGCAGGTACAGACACACCGGCTGCAAGACTGACATAAGGTGAAGCGTCGAGTCCTTTGGTCAATTCAACCGTTCTCTCAAAGTGACTACGTGCACGATCAGGAGACCCCCCCAGCTGCTCAGGCATCGATTCAAGAATGATCAACGCGCTATGAATGGCACCGCGGCCGTAGCTTTCGTCGAGTTCAAGAGCTCGCTCCAAAAGAGCCCGAACTGCTGGAAGGTCGACCACCAACTCCGGGCGATCAAGGGCATTCGAAATCGCGAGTCCCCAAGCCGCACCCAAAAGATACAGAACCTCAACGTCTTCGACAGCGACCCGGCGGAGAGCCCCAAACGGATCTAGCTGCAATTGCTCCGTGATTCCACCATAGTTTGACTCGAGACTCTGCAAGCAGTAGTCACGAGCCCTAACGTATATTCTCCAGAGACGGTCGCGTAGTTCGAGCTCCTCATCGTAATTACCCTGCCACCCAGCCACATCAGCATCGAGTTGAAGGAACCCATTGCCGTACAAGGCAAACCCACTGCAGGCAAAGACCATTGCTTCTTTTTGTTTCGGGGACGACTGGATGATCGATTCAATCGTCTTAAGCAAGAAAGGCAGTGACTCCCGAACCAACTCGGGATCCTCCTCTGAGAGATAGACGGTCGGGTCGACCAGTACTGGAACAATGCTATTAACCGCCATCGAACGAAGCGAGCAGCCCCCAAGCGCCAGAAGGCTGCTGAGGAACAAAACGGGCAGTCCGAATGTAAATCGCTCTGAAGCACGCATACTACATATGTGAATTGGCCGCCGCCATCCTCACTGGCGACCAAGGGACAAATCATATCAGCGTTCGGGCAGCAACTCGCGATGAACCTTAGACCTGCAGGGCGTCTGCAAGACACAAACGGCTATAGTAAAGACCTATCGATCATCCGGTGGAGAGGCTAGCTCGTCCCATATCTAGGGTGGATATTTTAATCTTTGGACTCCCACCTAGGGCAATGATCTCCGCTACACACCCATGATTTCCTGTGTTCAGGAGGCTTCGAAGCTCTGGCCATCCATGCCAAAATCGTCAGGATGTCAAGATTTGTCACCATTCCGAAAGGCTGGTTCTTGATGGGGACCGATGAGGGGCAACCCTCAGAACGTCCGGCCCACAGAGTCTGGGTAGACACCTTTGAAATGGCAGTCTATCCGGTGACACGTGGTGAGTACGGGCGCTTCCTGAACGAAACAGAGCATGCTCCTCCACGCGAATGGGACAACCCAGCATTCCGGCAAAAAGACCTACCCGTCGTCGGCGTGAGTTGGTACGATGCCCAAGCGTTTTGCAGATGGCTGACGCACCCTGACAAAATTTTCAGATTACCCAGCGAGGCAGAGTGGGAGCGTGCCGCACGTGGAGGTCAAAACGGCCTCCGCTATCCCTGGGGTGACGACATACCGAAGTGGGTGCCCAATGGAGGCCGAGGACCACTCAGAAGACCCTGGCCAGTCACCATCGGGCAACCTAACGAGTTCGGACTCTACGGAATTGGCACCAACATTCACGAGTGGTGTGAAAATTGGCATCAGCGTGACTTTTACAGAAATACTCCAGCAATCAACCCAACTGGGCCGGAAGAAGGCCTACGACGAGCATCGAGAGGCGGTGCCTGGCGACATGCTTGGACGATTAACCGGACGGCAGCCCGCAGCAGCCTCGACCCCACGTTCCGTTATACGGACTACGGTTTCAGACTCGCTAGGTCGCTCAAAATTTCAGCCGACTGAAGTAATACTACCCTCATTCCCGAGCGGGGTTCACGGTCCAGGTGTTAAGGAAGAAAACGAAGAAAATGACTGAATACCAGGTGGCGAAGCTGATCGCGGAACGTGTGCAAACCGCTGGAGGGAAAGCTTTTTTCGTCGGAGGTTGGGTCAGAGACAGGCTTCTCGGTCGAGAGGCCAAGGACATAGACCTCGAAGTCTACGGCATTGATGCAGCTCAGCTCTACGAACTCTTAGAAACGTTCGGAAAAGTCAACACAGTAGGCGAAAGTTTTACGGTCTACAAGGTTGGCACGATTGACATCTCGCTACCCCGAACTGAATCTAAGCAGGGACGTGGACACCGAGGTTTCATCGTAACCGGCGATCCAAACCTTACATTGGTTGAAGCAGCCAAGCGGCGCGACTTCACAATAAACGCAATTGCGTGGGACCCTGCAAGGGAGGAGTACCTAGACCCTTTCCATGGCCAAGAAGATCTGAACAAAGGACTGCTTCGAGCTGTTGATCAAACTACGTTCGGTGATGACAGCCTCCGTGTTCTGAGAGCCTTGCAACTCGCCGCGCGGTTTCAGTTGACACTCGACGGACCCACGATCCAACTTTGCCAGAGGATGGCACTAGACGACCTCCCTGCAGAGCGTATCTGGGGTGAACTTGAAAAACTACTACTCTTGGCAGAGCATCCGGCCCATGGATTAGAGCTAGGGCTAAAGCTTGGCGTGGTCGACAAACTCTTCCCTGAACTGAAGTCACTCGTAGGTTGCGAGCAAGAACCCGAGTGGCACCCAGAAGGAGATGTCTGGATACACACACTAATGGTTATCGACGAAGCCCGAGCAAGAATCGTCGATCTAGATCGACCGCAACAAATAGCTTTAATGTTGGGGGCAATCTGCCACGATTTCGGCAAGCCCTCCACAACGGCGTTCATAGATGGGCGAATACGCTCCAGAAATCATGAGGCCGCTGGTGTTGAGCCCTCCCGAGCTTTTCTCGACCGACTCAACGTGCATAAGATGCTCGGCTATGATGTCCGCGGTCAGGTTGTCGGCCTTGTGGCAAATCATTTAAAGCCTGGCATGTGGCACCAAAGCGTCAGCCCTGTCAGCGACGGCGCCTTCAGACGCCTGGCCAAGAAAGTTGACTTAGATTTGCTGGCACGGCTGGCAAAATCTGACTGCTTGGGACGAAAAGGGCAATTTGACTGCTCAGCGATGGATTGGTTTCTCGATAGGGCCAACGTACTTGGAGTCGAACACCAACCTCCAAAGCCCGTCTTACTCGGGCGACACCTTGTGCAGATGGGCCTCGAGCCAGGACCGAAAATCGGTCGTATCCTTAAGATGGTCTACGAGAGACAACTCGATGGCAGCGTAACATCGCTTCAGACAGCCCTTTCGGCCGCTAGAGACATCCGCGACTCCGGTATCCTTGCCTGCTCACCTCAACGGTCAACGAAGCCCTGAGCATTATCCAGGAACCCGTCTTGAAAGGTCTTTAGGCAACTCAAGCGATATATTCCCCCCACTAAGAACCACCACGGTTGAACCTGAGCTCAAGTCCGTTTTTAGGTTTCCATTAGTCATTTTTAACAGCGCAGCTAAGGTGACAGCACCACTAGTCTCAACCACAAGCTTCGCTCGAGAGCATAACCAAAGGGTCGCGTCCCTGATAGCCCTATCATCAATGGTCACGATCTCATCGACCCAACGCTTCACATAGTTAAAAGTCAGATTACCTGGACTGACCGGCAGCAGCCCGTCGGCAATACTTGCAACCCGTTCAAGCGCTACAGGATGGCCCGCGACTAACGAAGCTGTCATCTTAGCCGCCCCTTCCGGCTCAACACCAATAATCCGGACCTCTGGGCGACGCTGTTTGACAACCGAAGCAATGCCAGCTATCAACCCTCCACCACCAACTGGCACGAGAATCTGGGCAAGCTCTGAACAATCAGATAGGATTTCGAGACCCACCGTTCCTTGGCCAGCGATAATCCAAGGGTGATCAAAAGGTGGAACCATTTGTAGGCCCCGCTTGCCAGCCTCAGCTTCCGCCCTGGCTTTACGGTCGGCTGAAGTCGTTCCTTCAAAGACAATTTCAGCACCGAGAGCCCGGGCACCCTCCACCTTAATCTTCGGTGCTGTGACCGGCATAACTACCACGGCCGGCACCTGGAAAATTTGAGCCGACATTGCCACAGCCTGCGCATGGTTACCAGACGAGTAAGTGATTACACCGCAACGACGTTCAACTGGATCGATTTGCGCGATAAAGTTAAACGCTCCACGTATCTTGAAGGCACCAGAGACCTGCAGATTCTCACACTTGGCATAAACCGCTAGTTGTCGGTCAATGGGCAAAGGCACTAGCGGAGTCCACCGCGCAACATTCTTGATACGTCGCGCAGCGGCCTCAGAGGCCTCAACAGGAGTCACGGCGTCTGCATCTCCCCGCATGCTAAATGTCCCCATCACATAACGCTACCAGCATCTTGCTGACGCAACAGTATACTGACAGGGCATGCGCCGAGCCCATTATGCTATCCATCTAGTCTTCTGCCTGCTTATCATCACCTTCATGACCCCACAGGCAGCAGCACAAGATCCAGGTCCAATCGGTCCATTCGTTTTCGATATCCGTGGTGCCCTAGCTGGAGTAGGCCAGAATGCAGAATTGGCTGAAACACGAGGACTTTGGCCAGATCAACTTGCCCCACGTGGGATTGGCCTTAATGTAGGTGGGCACGCTTACGTGCTCCGCTGGCGAGACGTCACATTCGGAATCGGAGTTTCGGCACTCGTCAGCTCGACAACCCGAACACCAAGCATGGACGCCCCCCAACCTAGTGGCCCGACCATTAAAACCCGATTCACGGCTATTTCGCCTGAGCTATCGCTGAATTTCGGAGACGGCGATGGCTGGAGCTACCTGAGTGGAGGTCTGGGAACTTCCAGAATGAACGTGTATGCTGAGCAGCCCACAGTGCCCAAACAGCGCCGAGCCGGCACACTCAACTATGGCGGGGGGGCTCGCTGGTTCATCGAACCTAACCTGGCATTCTCGTTCGATGTGCGTCTCTATGCAATCAGCCCGTTACCCCAACTCGGAGACCAACCTGGCTCTCCGCGAATGACAAGGTTTGCAGTCAACCTCGGACTGTCCGTCCGGTAGACTAATTGAACACTTGAAACGCCGATGATTCACTTGGTAATGGCCCCATTCCCAGTTGATGTTTTTTACAGGGTCGATACAACAACCTTGAGTAGTCAGCGGTTTGAAGTCCCGCCAACAGCCAAGTTGGCTACGATAAAGTTGCACTGCTTTCCAAGGGCTCATCCGTTAAAGCAACTAAGCTTTACATCCTTCATAATGCGATCATGACAAGGGAGACACTTCTCGAGTTCTTCGACGAGCGGATTCGCTCTGATGCCGAGTTCCTAGTCTACGTAAACCAGTATCGCGTGCAGCGATACAGCTACGCAGTAGTTCGTCAGAGGGCAGTTGAATTTGCAGAGCGCCTAACCAAGGCCGGCATCAACCCAGGAGACAAAGTCCTCTTCTGGGGAGAAAACCGGCCAGAATGGCTGATGGCCTTTTGGGGTTGTCTACTTCGAGGCGCAATAGTGGTACCAATCGATTACCGAGCCTCGGAGAGCTTCCTTCAAAAAGTAAGTCTCCTGGTTAATGCGAACCTGCTCGTTATTGGCGATGACGTCGCTCAGCCTACCGGCCCTATACCTGTCTGGCGACTGGGGGAATTCACAACAGGTAAAAATATCTCAGTGGCAGCGCCAGCACCCCTGGCCCACACAGCGTCGCAGGACGATGTTGCCGAGATCATCTTTACCTCAGGGGCAACTTCTGAACCCAAAGGGGTGGTCATAACCCACCGAAACATCCTCGCAAATATAGTTCCAGTAGAACGCGAAGTCCTCAAATATCGCAAGTTCGGGCTTCCCTTTTATCCGCTTCGCTTTCTTAATCTGCTGCCATTGAGTCACATGTTTGGACAGGCCCTCGCGACCTTCATCCCACCGATGCTTCCGGGAACTTGCGTGTTTATGTCAGGCTACAACCCGGCAGCCATCATTCAGCAGATTCGAACCCGCCGTATCTCAGTCTTGGTGTGCGTTCCCAAAATTCTTGAGGTTTTAAGGGAGCACATGCTGCAAATAGTTCCAGAGTTGGCGGCACCACTGGAACAAGACCTCCATGTCGCTCTTCGCTGGTGGCGTTACCGACGGGTTCATCGCCTGTTCGGACTGAAGTTCTGGTGCTTCATTGTCGGTGCAGCGCCTCTCGATCCTGAGCTAGAAGCTTTTTGGTCTCGTCTAGGATTTCTGGTAGTGCAGGGCTACGGTTTGACCGAAACGGCACCTATCGTGACCCTTAACCATCCTTTTCGGACTCAAGGCGGCACCGTTGGAACCCCTATCTCTGGAGTGATGATCAAGATTGCTGCAGACGGCGAAATCCTGGTCAAGGGCGACAATGTAACCAAAGGGTATTTCGGATCAGCAGCAGAAACTGACTCCGCTTTCGAAGATGGCTGGTTCCGGACGGGGGATCTTGGTGAACTCGACGAATCAGGACACCTCCAAGTACATGGTCGGAAAAAGGAAGTCATCATCACCCCAGATGGACTCAATGTCTTTCCAGAAGACGTCGAGAGGGTGCTTAACAAAATGCGACAAGTTCGGGAATCCGCCGTGGTCGGCATCTCACAGAATGGTGCGGAACGGGTTTATGCAATCGTCACTCTTGCTACCCAGACGGATCCTGAAACTATCCGACGTTCTGCTAACCATACCCTAGAGAGTCACCAACAAATTCGAGAGGTTTTGGAGTGGCCGAACGAGAATCTCCCTCGAACCGATGGAACCCAAAAGCTCAAACGGAGGGAAGTCAGAGCCTGGGCAGAACAAGGAACCACACCGAGAGCAGTCAAGGGTCAAGATAGTGAGCAATCTGTCAATGCGATCTTGACCAAAATCGCCGGAACATCTGTAGACCAAGACACTCCGATTGAAGAACTCGGCCTTAGCTCACTTGAGCGAGTTGAGCTGCTGATGATGTTGGAGCACAAACTGGATGCCACCATCGACGAAACTGCCGTCGGAAAAGCAGCCACTGTTGCTGACCTTAGAACATTGGTTGAGTCACAGGAAACCACGGCGTCCACGATACCTAGCCAATATTCATCACCGGCTTGGAACCAAACATGGCTGATCGCGAACCTACGCAGAGTGTCCCTGACGGTTTGGCTTTTGCCCATTACACGGATGTTCGCCTGGATCAAAGTGGATGGACTCGATCATCTGGAGAAAACTACCGGGCCCGTGATATTCGTGGCAAATCACCAAAGTTACATCGACCCCTCGGTCATACTCGCAGCACTGCCTAGAGCCAGGCGCCATCACGTAGTAACAGCTATGTCCAAGGAATTCTTCGCAGCCCATTTTCATCCAAAGGGGTACTCTCACTGGCAACGCTTCTGGAGCAGTCTCAGCTACTACTTGTCCACAACGTTCTATAATGCGTTTCCACTGCCTCAGCGTGAAACAGGAACCCGTGAAGCACTACGCCATGCTAGCGAGTTAATCAGCTACGGAAACTCATTGATTATTTTCCCGGAAGGACGCCGTCGGAGAGGGAACGACATTGCACCTTTTCAACCGGGAGCTGCAATGCTCGCTGCTCTTTTGGAAATTCCTGTAATCCCACTCCGCCTTCGAGGAGTTGATCATGTCTTGGGGGAGGGTCAACGGACACCTCGACCTAGCCTAGTCACGGTAAGATTCGGTGCCGCTTTACGACTACAAGGAACAGACTACGGCGCCATGGCCCAAAAACTGGAGTCGGCTGTTAAATCTCTCTAATTAATGAAGTTGGCAAACATCTGGCCAATGTGCCAAACTGTGAGGAAAGAGGCACCTGAGTGGCAAAGGACGATTTAATCGACGTACAGGGAACAGTAATGGCAGTCCACAGCGGTGGATTGTATAGGGTTCAATGCGATGCAGGCCATGAGGTCTTGGCTCAATTGAGTGGGCGCATGCGTCGTTTTCGGATAAAAGTTGTCCCAGGTGACCGGGTGACCGTAGGTGTTTCCCCCTACGATCCCGTCCGTGGCATCATTACCTTTCGAGCCCGCTGATCAGCGCCTTGGCTCACAACAGACGACGGAAACGAGCAGGCCGGAACCAGCCGTCCAAGCGGCGGAAGACCCCATCGGCTCAGGATTTTGCTGCCCCATCGGAAAGTCCAATATTACCAGACGCGATCGTCGAAGCCGAGCCGACCCCCTTCCAAGAACTAAACCTCGAACCTTCGCTAGCCTTGGGAGTATCAGACCGCGGTTTCACAACTGCAACCCCTATTCAGTCAGCGGTCTTTCCACTCATCAGTAGCGGTCGAGACCTGATCGCCAGTGCAGAAACCGGGAGCGGAAAAACTGCTGCCTACCTGCTTCCTATCCTCGACCAACTGCTTAAGCAAACCGGAGCTGTCGGGGGGATGCATGCTACGGGTACCAGAGAACCCAGGGTACTTGTCCTTGGACCAACTCGTGAATTGGTTGTGCAAATCGAAGACGATCTACAGGGGTTTGTTTATCACACTGACCTTACAAGTGCCGCCATCTTCGGTGGAGCCCCAATCGGTCCACAAGCCCAAGCCCTGAATTCTGGAGTGAACATTGTGGTCGCCACTCCAGGACGGCTTCTAGATCATTTCCGCAGCGGTATTCCCAATTTGGCCAAGCTAGACACGCTGATTTTGGACGAGGCAGACCGTATGCTTGACATGGGGTTCTGGCCAGACGTCCGTCGCATAGTCGCCAGTCTCAAATCTCAATCCGAATCAGGGAATTCCATTCGTCAAACCCTCCTATTCTCAGCCACCATTCCTGACTGGGTGCTAGAACCGTTAAAGGAATTAGCCCAAGACCCGGCCTACGTCCAGATCGGCCAACGGGGAAAAACAGCTGACGGAATCTCCCATGCCATCGAACGTGTGCCAGCGTCTCATAAGACCGCTTGGCTAACATCATTTCTTGCTAAGGCTTCTGGCTCAGTGCTTGTGTTCGTCAACACAAAGCGGGGTACCGATCGGCTCGCTCGAGCTTTGTCGAACTCAGGCATTAAAGCAACTTCACTGCACGCCGACAGATCACAGAGCCTGCGCCTCGCTGCCGTTGGTGGCTTCAAAAGCGGGCGATATCGGGTGCTAGTAGCCACCGACGTTGCAGCTAGGGGACTAGATATCGAGGGCATCCAATACGTCATCAATTATGAAGTCCCTCCCAACAGAGATACCTATGTCCATCGAGTGGGCAGAACAGCTAGGTTACATGCTACCGGGAGTGCTCTGACCCTTGCAGCACCTGATGAACTCCACGCAGTCAAGGCGTTACAAGCCTCGATAGATATTCAGCTTCGCTAGCACTCATGGCTCCAGACAGCAGCAAAGCCGGAACCCAGAAACTGAGTTTGAATAGAAATCAAGCGGATCGGATCTTCGCTCAGAAACGCTTTGAAGATTGCCGATGGCATGTCGACGAACAGGGGTTAGAGTACTGCTCAAATCGGGATGTTATGCCCTATGCCGGCAAAACAGGTTTCACCCCTGAATCTTGGTGTCCGGACTGCACACTCTTCAAGCTACGTCGAAACACCAAAAAACGTTCAGGCTTAGGTAACGAGTACTTCTAGGCAGCTAAAACGAATTCCCATCTTAAGCTCAGACTACCGACCGCTCAACCGAGCCTCCTCGTGCCAGACTTGATAACCGAGGAACAAAGATTCACTCGCTGAATTCTTTCGCCAATTCCACCCATTCTCCTTCTGGAGCAAGTTCTCGGTACGCGAGCCAATGAGCCCTCGCCTCGGCAGAGTGACCGATTTTTTCCAATGTTACAGCCAAGTAGAAATGGGCATCAGGATAAGCTCTATTAATCTCTATCGCTACTCGATAATGCTCAAGAGCATCTAAATAACGTCCTAGGTCGTGGTGGATATTACCCAAGTTGAAATATGCTTCGAAGCACTCTGTGTCCAGGTGTCTAGCTCGCTCGTAGAGCGCTTGAGCCTCAACAAGTTCATCCCTTACATAGTGAATGTTGGCTAGATTCACCAGAGCGGGAACCAAGTTTGGGTCAAGTAACAGTGCTTTCCGGTAGGCAAGTCGAGCCCGTTCCTGCTCAGCCTCGTTGCCCTCGTCACAACTAGCCCCCTCATGAAAGTATTTGGCAGCCAACGACAACTTGGCTGAGGATATTGGCCAACCCCGAAGTTCTGTAGCTCCGCTGTGGATACTAGACTTAGGAGAAAGCGCCACCACTTTCACCGTATCAGCCTGCCCTCTGGGCTGTTTAAAATCAAGGCTCAGTTGCCCATCCCGCGCCGCCGCCAATGAGCGCAGCACAGCTCTAAGAGAAACTCCCTTCTCGAGTTGCTCACTCGCCTGCCTGATCACCCTGAGGTCCTGGAAACCAAAGTAACGGCCCGCTGTGGTCCTAACTACCGAGCGTACGAGATTCCATTTCTCAAGATACCTGAGATGCTCTTCTCTGACAGCCGGGTATCGTTCCCTGATCTGGCGGACGCTATGATAGTCTCGGCTCAGCATCTCAACAGAGGGCAAACCACCCAAGTGACAAAAATCTTCCTCTCGCAGGACACTAAGCTGCCCTGGGTTTGCAACATTAACAGCCGCTGCCTTCTGCAACTCAGCAGTTTGTTTCCTCTCCGTTTTAGAGGGATCGACTGAAGCCGCTCCCATAATCAACATTGTTGTTTGTGGCGTCACATCTTGTGTCACCTTACCACCGAGCCGTTCAACAATATTCTTCGCTTCTCGCCGGTCCACCGACAGTAACTTTCCAGCAAATACCACCACATGCCCATAAAAAGGCAAGGCCGAATTGGACGCTTTTCCCGCTGGCGGCGAACTCATGGCAACACCATGCCCTTAGTCGATAGGTAACTCCTTGCCATGGGGAACACTCTTCTCACACCCTTCAATGCAGGCCCAAACTCTTTTCTTGGCAGCTACTACCCAGTGCTGACAACCATTAGGAGCCTTGAGTTCTACAGCACAATCTTCCTGAATACCAACAGCCTATCCGTGCTCGTAATTCGACGCGGTCCGCTGGTGTCAGATCCCACTGGCGCTGCAGGGCTGAAAGATGAAGGAGAACGCACTCCATGTCAAGTCACCGAACAAATGGACCCGAGAGTCGCCTCAAGGCAACAGCTTCACTTGAAACCACATTGAGTGGCAAGATTGTCCCCACCCGTAGCAGGCTGTGATAGCGCGACGGCGAGCATTCTTAGGGCCAGCCACAACTCCTAGAGTAGACACAGTCATCTCTAGACCAAGTACCTTTTTGTTTAGCTTCCCTCAAACACTTGGGCACGCAACTGCAGTCCAGCAACTACAAGGACATAACTCCCCGTGCACTCTACCGAATCTAGCCTAGGCTGTTTCCGATTAAGCATTGGAATCAAATTCTACCGAAGACTGCAATCGGCCGAATCTAAAGCGCTGTCTCAATGGACACACTATGCGACTACTGATAGCCCAAAGAGATAATTCTTTGAGCGATAGCTATTTAGATCGCTTACGATGAGGATCGAAGAGGAGGACCTGTGAACGAACACCGTGATCATGTTCAAAACCCAAAGAGAATGCGCCCGAATGCAGCACGACAGCAGTCAACCGATTTTTACCAGCCGTGGACACGCACATCCCTACTAGCAACAGCTACTGGGGTGATAACAATTTTGTTGAGTGGAACAGCCAGCTCACAGACACTCACTCCGATCTCCTATACCCTTAATTTTCTTGCCCCCCACACACACTACGTCGATATTAAGGCCACCATTCCGACCGATGAAGATAGTAACGTAGAACTCATGATGGCAACCTGGACTCCAGGATCCTACCTAATACGAGAGTTTTCCAGACATGTCGAAACGTTGGAGGCAAGAACTCGAGATGGCCGGCTACTAGCTGTCAAGAAATCACGAAAGAACCGGTGGATAGTCGACACCGAAAGGGCCGAATCTATTGTCGTGTCCTATCGCGTCTACGGACGAGAGATGTCGGTTCGAACTAACTGGATTGACTCTGATTTCGCGATGTTGAATGGCGCACCAACTTTCCTCACGTTAGCCGACGATGCCAGAGCGCGGCCACACGATGTAGCTCTTCGCCTTCCATCAAATTGGGATGGTGGAGTGACCGGTCTTGAGCAACACCCTAACGGCAAACCAAACACCTACCGTGCTGACAGCTACGACACCCTCGTAGACTCCCCAATAGTCATTGGCAACCCAGCAGTTTACGAATTCTCGGTCAACAACACGCCACACCGGCTGGTCAACATAGGTGAGGCCGGTATTTGGCGAGGCGCTGAATCGGCGAACGATGTAAAACGGATCACCGATGAGATTTACCGAATGTGGGAGTCTATGCCTTACGACCAGTATCTCTTCCTTAATATGATCACTGAAGCTGGAGGTGGGTTGGAACACCGGAACTCAACTTTGCTGATGAGTAGCCGGTGGGACACTTCATCCCGAACCAGCTACCTACAATGGTTGGGGCTAGTAAGCCATGAACTCTTCCATGCCTGGAATGGCAAGAAGCTTCGTCCGATAGAACTCGAGTCATTCGATTACGAGAACGAGGTATACACCGAGAGCCTCTGGATGGTCGAAGGCCTTACCTCATACTACGCAGACCTAGCTGTACACCGAGCTGGCCTATCTACCGAAGACGAGTACCTAGAGGCACTATCTAGCCACATCAGGACCCTACAGACGACCCCAGGTCGAGCGATTCAACCGGTCGCACTTGCCTCGTACGATGCATGGGTCAAGTATTACAGACGGGACGAAAACTCTCGAAATAGCTCAGTTAGCTACTACTCTAAAGGCGCTGTGCTGGGATTTCTGCTTGACATGCAGATCCGTGCCTCAACCGGTGGCGCTAAGACATTGGATGACCTGATGCGGCTACTTTATAGCCGCTTCTCAGAAACACGAGGATTCACCTCGAACGATATAAGGTCCGCAGCTCAACAGCTCGCTGGAGTAGATATGTCAAGGTGGTTCACGAAAGCACTAAATACCACTGAAGATCTGGACTACTCAACAGCACTCAAATGGCTGGGCTTGGAATTTTTTAGCAAGATTGAGAGGAAAAAGAATGGATGGGTTGGTTTAGTCACGCAAACGACAAACGCTCGGACCTTGGTCACTGAAGTGACACGCGACACCCCAGGTCAGAAAGCCGGGTTTAACGTCGACGACGAAATCCTAGCAATTGGGCCCTTCCGGGTACTGCACAACCAGTGGAACGAGCGGATTGGCCGAGCAACACCAGGTTCTGAACTCGAAGTCCTAGTATCCCGGCGAGGCAAACTAAGGCAAATTCAGGTCAAAGTAGGGACAAAACCGGTCCATCGCTGGGAACTCCAGTCAATCGCTGAACCGACACCATCTCAACAGCACCACCGTAAAGAATGGCTTACAGCAAAATGAGTCATCTCACCCTGTCAACGAACCTCAAGGCAATGGAGAACCTGGGCAAGCTACAAGAGAACGTTCAAAGTCGATAATTCGACTCTAGATCTAGATCGTCTACACAGGCAACGGAGTAGACAGGGGAACCTCGATACGATCATGCGCGGATTGGCTTTGCGGGAATGGCAGTATGTCACAGCATTCGTGGCACTCGGCACAACAGCAACCCTTATCAACGATTTGAGCACCTACGCAACTTCGCTCTTACAAAACAGCTCAACCCAACGCTCATTAGAACGAATGCAAATGGTCGAATCCCAACTACTTTCACGTGGTATCAATGATCCTCGCGTAATCGCCGCGATGCAGGTGGTTCCACGTGAGCGGTTCATTCCTTTGCAGCTGCAGCAGTCAGCCTATCTGGATAGACCCTTACCTATCGGCTATAAACAAACCATCTCACAACCCTTTGTCGTTGCTTATTTGACCGAGTCGCCCCGGCTGAAACCGACCTCTCGTGTCCTCGAAATAGGAACGGGCCCTGGTTACCAAGCAGCGATTTCTCGGTGAAATTGCAAGAACCGTTTACTCGATTGAAATAATCCAGCCGCTATATGAGCGAGCCAGTACTGTCCTAGCTGAAGAGGGCTATGACAACGTCCATGTCCAGTTGGGAGACGGCTACACTGGATGGCCGGAAAAAGCCCCATTCGACGCAATCGTTGTCACTGCAGCTCCAGACCACATCCCACAACCACTGGTAGGGCAACTTTCAGTTGGAGGCAGGCTGATTGTTCCTCTTGGTAATAACCGCCAAGTCCTAACCGAGATAATCAGGACAGAGAATGACATCATCCAAGAGTCAACCTTACCTGTAATCTTCGTTCCAATGACAGGACAAGCGGAACAAAGATGACGAAGTCGACCATATGCAGTGTTTGCGAGAACTTCAGTCGATTCCTCCGGTGGAAACGACAAAAGCCTCACCAAAACAAACTGCTGGAATGACCACCCATCAAGCATCATTCGGTTGAACTCAGAGACGGAAGCATTTGGTGACCCTCGTAGCACATTAATCTATTGCGCTAACGACAAGCCTACGACGCTGTAACAACCGACTCAGGTGAACTTAATGCCGCAATTGACACCCGTGCAGCAGTTCGCTCAGC
>CEUS01022389.1_pt1 | contig 27032 bp, 20 predicted proteins | sample 427031 | NCBI WGS metagenome assembly CEUS01 (sample SAMEA2622837, study PRJEB7988) | marine metagenome | biome: marine biome (ENVO:00000447); feature: marine epipelagic mixed layer (ENVO:xxxxxxxxx); material: "saline water (ENVO:00002010), including plankton (ENVO:xxxxxxxx)" | depth 140 m | reverse complement strand
GGAACGTCCTAGGGCGTCTAGGTTGCTCCTGTCTTTTGCCTTCACACCGGCCGCTTCGGCTCCGGTAGCGGTACCAATAGCAGCATTAATACCCCATGATATTAGTATAATGCTGACGATTGTAGTCGCAGCAAGAATAATCATCCCTAGGGGAGCCGGCCCGTCAAATGGCTCGTGCGGAGAATTTAAAGAACCGTAACTTGATGCATTAGCGCTAGGGCCCTTATACCCAAATATCCCTTCATCCCCCCTGTCATCTTTTATTTGCCCTGTTGCAGGATCGATGCCCGGATGAAATTCAGAATCAGGAATGGTAAAGCGACCCAGGTCACCATAGATGCCTAGGTCATTCATAACATCCCTTGTCGTTATCTTGTCTGTCCATACCCTTGTGATCTGCAGCTGTACACCTGTCGGCGCCAGCAATGCATCACCTACATTCGCAACGTTAAGTGCACCGGTACGTGTACCGTCATCCATGTATTCATGGCCTGTCGCCCTAACCATTAGTGCTAAACCGATCTCTCTTACTTCATTGAATGTAATAGCCTTCGCAGACGGACCACTCTTCCACACACCAAGTTCATCCTGGACATAACCTACAAGATGATCAGCAGAATTCCTCTTACCCGCGTCATCGTATGACACGGATGACGAACCGTCCCTAATAAATGGACTCTCGCTACCAGGGCTAAAGCGATTGTGTCCCAAGATTCCCTGGATCTGCTTCTGCATCTTTCTATGGGGAGGAACTAATTCGCCGTCTGGTGTCTCAGGAACCCACCCCGGGTCCTTCTGGCCGAAGCGCCCTGTGCCTACGCCTTCGCCTGTGCCCTGATAACCACCATATGGTTCAACATTAGCTAAAAGAGTGTGACCCTCGACGGACCTAACAGCCTTATCTAGAAATTTTGATATATCTTCAAAATTACCATTTAAGCTATCACCAAGCTGCTCGACCGGTGACCATGAATCCGCAGTAATACTATTGATTACCTCCATGAAAGATTCTACACCATCGTCGCTAAAGCCTCCCACAACTATCGAGGGAGTCGTGTTAGGGATGGGAGGAGGATTAAATTTCGGAGTCATAGACCCAGATACATTCGTGACCTTGAATGCATTTGCACTATCACTTTGTATCTTATTGAGGTAAGACCCTAGCGTCTCCTTTGTCTCAGTAGTTAGATCATCACCGGCCTGGAACGGTTCACCACTATTCTTTATAACGTACGAAGTAGAAGAGTCGTCAAGGCCTCCGGTGTTGATCTTTTTACCCATTACCTAGATCCCCCTGAGTCTTTGGGATTGATATTTAGTTTTCGGAACATTTTTTCTCTAGCATCTTTATCTTCGCCAACCTTTTCCATTGCCCTTAGGTGTTCTGTGAAGCTCTTCATGAATGCACTAGCTTTTCTCTCTACATAAGCCCTAGTAACAGGATGTAGTTGTTTGTAAACACCCTCAAGGATACCTTCATCCCTAGCCCTCAAATAGTCCGGGTCTAGATCTTCGTCTTTGTTGATATTTTCAAATTCTTTATCTTCCATTTTAACTTGCCTCCGATACTCAATTCCCTAAATATTAAATAAATATAAAACCTAGCGAATGTGAAATAGCTATTTTGGATCCTTGTTAGGCTTATCTGCAATTTTTAGGCGATCGGTCGTTTTTGAGTTTACCTTACCTGAAAGGTATTTCACCATTGAATGCCTATCCATCTTGATATTGATTGTCATATTAACTGTCATGTTCGCCGGTTTTACCTTGAATGACTTGTCGTTGCCACCAACAGCAACTGCCTTGGTGAAATTTTGTAATGCAACATCAATCGATCCTGCCTTAATGCTCCTCAGTGAAGCATTCATTGTATTAATTTGTTCCGCTATAGATGCAATACTTGATGCATGATTCAAAATAGCGACTTCGCCTGCCTTCTGTACAGCCGGCATCGCGCTGCTGAATGCATTCATAAAGACGGGGATATCATCCATTGCAGCAATTGTCTTGGACCCTATGGCATATAACTTATTTTTTTTATTTGCCATGTGCTGTGTAAATTCTGGTATCGTCATGGGGATCCCGTTAGCTTTAGCCATCCCCTTATCCATTAATGCTATTATCCAACTAAGCGAAGTGCCTGTTGCAACCGCAACGGTACCGAAAATAGATGACGTTCCATCATCACCCACCATGCCCCCGATTATGCCAGTAAATGATTTCGCGGCTTGTGCGATAAAGCCTAGAGTCTTTACTTTAGCAGCTATAACGCCACGCTGGAACTTTGCTGGGATCTTCCCTATGAGGCCGCCTTTACCGTCCTTCCCAATCATATTCTCGACTAGGTCTGATAGGGGCTGTTTCATCTCAGTCACGATGGTACCCATTACACCAAAGCTAGCCCCTATCGTCTTGAATTTACCCTTATCAATCTGTACTTCCTTTTCCCCAAATTTATCTTGAATATCTTTCATTATCGTTGCAAAGGATGTAGCTATACCCATTATGCTACCAAGTGATTTTATTTTCGCATCATTCATAGTCTCTGGGATATCTATCGCAGATATTCCGGAAACCATTAGTCCCAAATTAAGAACGAGATCAGATGATAAGACATTCGTAATCTCCGTAACTGCTAAAAGCAGGGTAGAGATAGTACCTTCGCTTATTGCCTTGCTTAGCGCACCCGAACCTCCACCTAGAGACTGCATGGTTTCGCCCAACACCTTTGAAAATTTTCCAGCAATACCGATAGCAGCAGTAACAAGTTCCAGCTTTTTCAATATTGATGCATCTGATTCACCAGCAAATGATGTCTTGAGCGTTGTATACAATCCTGAAACTTTCGTGAGAATTGTAGGCATGTGCTTGCCAATAGAGCCCGTAATCTTTGACATGACGCTATCTACACCCCTCATAACCCTTCCAAGCTTTGTCTTTGTGACCTGGCCACCTTCTCTAACGACCTTCCCACCACGGACGGCTTCTTTATTAAAAAATTTCTCTGCGCTTGTATAGGACGATTCATCTAGTGCATGTTGTAATGCCTTATTCGCGCCGATGCCTTCCGTCATAGCAGTAAAGCCTTTCATCATATCGCCGGCTGCCCTTGCAGCCAGTGTAATAAGGTTCATCTTATTCTTTGCCTTATCGGCATCTGACATGTCGATATCAACATCATAAATTGTTTTTATTAGATCCCTAAGGGGCTCAGCTAACTGCTTAACCATCGCTACCATTTGAATCCTGAAATTGCGAAATGCTGGAGCCAACTTTTCAGAAAAGTCATCTATATCCTCATCGGCCAATTTTTCAAGAGACGTTATTAGTTGCCCAAAGGGTTGGATAAGTACTCCTAATAATGATGACACGGATGAAATAATCTTACCTCCTACCTTAGCACTCTCCATCTGGGCTGGAGTCATGCCACCAACGGCTGAAATTAAGTCATTGATAAACAACCTCATTTCTTTTAGGACGCCAGTAACACCTGCGTTATTCTCCTGTATCATCTTTATTATTTGTTCAGGATCAGCATCCTCTATTTTTTCAAACCCTTTATTCATCTCTAGTATTGGTTGAAATGCTTGAATAATGGAGACAAATGCTCTCATTTTCTTTTCAAACTCAGCAGGATTTCCGACATCCATGCCGGCGATCATCTTGATAGCGGGTATTAAGCAATATGTTAAAGCGACCAATAGCGTCCCGATAACACCCATCCCCAGGACTATCAACGCTACTCCTAATGTGCCCCATGGTGATGCTGCTGCTGCTATGCCTAAGACTGCTGCTACAGGCATCATGATCAAAACGGCTTGAAGCATACTAGAAAGTGCCTTAAAGACCTTTCCCACGCCACCGGCATCTTTGTCACCCATGGCTTTAACCAGCATAAATGTATTGAGTGCAAAGACTCCTCCCATAATGAGCATTATACCGGCAATAATAGCAAGGCCAATTCCTATCTTCTTAAGAAAGCCCTGGTTCTCCATTAATGCCTGATATCTCTTTGCAATCTCTAAAACGCCTATAACACCTAACAGTGAGGCACCCATTATAATGCCATACCCTGCAGCAGCCTGTGGTGTCAAGCCCTTGGACGCGCTAATTGCTTCGATCGTTGGTATAACCACTGCATGTGTGAGTCCAGCCATCGCGACACCGACTACCACCAACAATGCCGCAAATTTTGCAATATCGCTATACTCAACATCCTCAAACTCCGTTAAGAAGTCTATAAAGGAACTCCCTGCGCCTTGACCCTTAATTTTGCCGATTATTCCGCCGATGCCGGAAAATACGGTACCTAAGACTGCACCCACCACCCCCAATAACTTTGCACCTACAATCACTATAGCTGCACCAATTGCTGCTTTAGCCACCCATGAATTTGTTATCGCATCCCATAAGACGGTCCCAAGCTCTGACATCTTTGTGCCTATCCAGTCATATACTTGTACAAAATACGGTTCTAATGCCTGAACTAGTTTCATGAATGCATCGCCTATTTTGCTTACATGCGGCTCAATCACAGAGTAGAATTCGTCAAAGAGGTTACCAAAGAAATTCCCTATCGCGTTCATCGGGCCTACGAGGACACTGGGGTTATTTATAAATGCGGCTATTTGATCGAATAGCCACACTAAGCCCTCAACCACGACGGGTATCGCTTGCTTGATTATGAGTTTAAATGCATTCCAGAATTCAGAGAGGCCCTCTAAGATCTTACCCCCACCAGCTTTACCACCTGAAAGCCAGTTCATAAAGGTATCCTTGAGGCTCTTTAGGAAATTCTTTACGCTGCCAGGCTTATTACCACCGACGTCAGTAAAAAAGGTCCTAAAGACGCCCTTTATTTTATCCATGAACTTTTGAAATCTCTTAGGATCGAATATATCCGCAAGTCCGCCGGTCATTTTCTTTATACCGGGAAACATATTAACGAACATTCTGCCTACAGCTCTACCCGCATATGTGGTAATCCTCAATGACCTAGCAATATTCCTAAGCATCTGGCGGAATGGGCCTGCTCTCATTATGCCTTCCTCAAATCCCTTTGAGAATGCGTCAAAGAAACCCTTGACCTTACCGCCGCCGCCTGAGCGAACTAGGCGTTTTATATTCTTTGATAGCTCTTTCATTACCTCAGCTTGAGATTTTTGAGCTTTTGCAGCCTTTTCAGAAGCCTCTGCCATCTTGTCGTAAGAAACGCCCTGGTTTTCTATAGAGAATGCCTGCTCTAGAGCAGCACCTTGTAACCCTGTCGTCTGTGCTAGCAACTTCCGCTCAGCCAGGGTCATACTTCTAATATCTTTTCCTGCAGCGAACATTGACTTTCTCATCATGTCTATTTGCTGTGCAGGGCTTTCGGCATTCATCAACTTCATAACGTCAACTTGAGCGCCGAATGCTTGATTTAGTTGAGCAACTGACTGTGCTGCATCTTCGAAATTGAGGAATTTATCTACTATCCCAGATAATGTCTTAATCTCAATCCCTAGCTTAGAAGCAAATGCAGCCGTTGCACCTAATTGCTTAACACTCATATGACCGAAATTATCAACGTCAGCAGTCATTTCTCCTACTGCTTTACCCATAACTTTTGAGCTAATCCCGAACTGCTTTCCAAGCTGAATGGCCTGATTTGCAACAGCATTTAGGTATTTAACGGGATCTTTACCCATTGCCTTAGCATGCTTAAGCATATATGCCTGTTGTTCTGCAGCTAAGCCTAGGCCTTTACCATACATAGCTATAGCAACAGAATTTTTCTCTATGACACCCTTAAGCTTGTTAAATGACGGGCCCAGTGCTTGTGCTAACTCAAGATTAGCCTTTAGCAACTCAGCCATTCCCTTCCGGCCATACCCGAACACCTTGCCCATTCTCAAGCCAGTACCGGCAAGATTACGCATATTCTTTCGCATATCGCCGAGGGTATTGTACAGGGCCTTACCTTCATTGCTAGCAAGGTCACCAAACTGTTCCCTAACTGACTCTATAGCCTCCCTTAGGCCGGATGAGCCCCCGCCACCTTGGGCCATATCAACGAGGGCACCGAATATCTGAAATGGGATTGCTATAATTGCCGTTCCAATGTTCCATATAGCGGATGTCACCGAAGACAGAATCGCACCTAGACCCTCAGCCATACCTCCAATTTTCCCAAAAACGCTAGCAACACCAGCAAGGCCGAGACCGGCCTTGACAAAACTACCTATGCCACCAGAAGCAGACTGTATAGAGTCTGACGCTGACTCTGCTTCTTCTTGTGCACCTTCAAGCTCATCGCTTAAATTTTCTGCCTCTTGCGCAGCTTGTTCCAGCCCGTTCCTTAGTTGTTGGGATGACTGGCGTGTCTTATCAGCGGACACACGGCACTGATCCATCGCAGAACAGAGACTTGCGCTAACCTTCGACTGGCGCGAGTAAGAAGCCTCCATCTCTTTAAGGATAGCCTTCCGGGCCTCGAGCACTTCATTGATCTGTTGTTGAATTGCTAACTGATCTGCTGATTCATCGGCCATATATCATGTGTCCCGTATACTACAATGCCTTACCTATGTAAGTATTAGGTAAAACCACTTTAGAGATCAGAGAGGCCAAGAATGACCAAATTCTACCTTAAATTCTTTGGCAGCATCTTGCTTCTTTTGGAGACATAATTTTACCTCATCTAGCCTAGGCTCTTGGCGGTTCATGGCTTCATATAAATTCCTTGATGCATTAATAACATTCCTGGTAGCCATAACCTTTTTTTTGCTTCCTGTTAGTTTTATGTTTGTCTTTTTACCTAATATGTGTGCTGCAGCCAGTGCAGACAATCTCTTAATATCATTACCCATACGAAAACACCTCCGAATAATAAATATGGCCTAAGAGAACCTTCTTAATTTAGCAGGTACCTGACTTCTCGCACGATTATACATAGACCTGGCTTCGCCGGTATTTTGATGCAACGCTCTTGATGCGCCGTTATCCTGTTCACTGGCCTGTTTTAGCTCTTGATTGGTTCTCTTTATAAACCAGTGCCGCTGCCATATGGGTAGTGTATACGCCTCCGTATATGTAAAACCCATATAGTACATTAGAGCAAATATCTGCTCTAAGAAAACCTCTTTATCGCTAGGCGTCAGGCCAAAAAAACGTAGCGCCCATGGGAAGGCGCACCTCCGAATGCTCATCGCAATGTGGGCATACCATCCAGCTAGTCATATCAATTCCAGGCTCATTATCATCAATGTATTTTCTCAAAAATAACGAATCCCTGGCTGGCATGTTCCGGACAAACATGTTAATCTTGTTTTTCTCATTAACGGTGCCTACTGATACAATCTGACGAGAGAACCTTTCGGTCACTAAAGAATCTGCTTTCATGCCTTGCTTCTTTCTTCTCTCTTGTGTAACCACCATCTCTCGTTCATCATTCCCCGTGAGAAATTTAAACCTTATTGTCTTTTTTGTCATGGGCAATTCAACCTCAAACGTATTGGTACCATCGGCAACAGGCTCAATCTTCAATCTCTTAATAGGTAATGATGTTAGATCAAAGTCATGCTTTGATTTCTCACCACACTCAGGGCATGAAATCTCACAATTATATTCGGCTCCATAACCTGTAATTCTAACAGCGGTCATTAATGCATTTCTATCACCCACCAACATATCGTCGGGGTTAATATTCTTATCTGTAATACATGACCTTAGGAGCTCGGTTATAACCGTTCCCTTCTTGATAAGGGCCCGTGATGTTAAGATATCTTCTTCACGTGCAGTCATACCCTTGATGTCGACCGTTTCCCTAGAGTGTAATGTAGAATCATGAGGATAAACAACACCCCTAGTTGGGATAGGTACTGACTCAACAGGTACCTCAAAATCAAAATCGTCTTTCATTACATTCCTGGTAGGCATACCAGGCTGGTGCTGTTGGCCTCCAAAAATCTCACTGCGGGCTGATCTCTCCATCTCTTCAGACATAATAACCACCTATAAGTCTATGCTTTGATGGTTAAATATCCACAAGTATGAGCAAATTGTAAATAAAAAACCCACCATCATTGATGGTGGGTTTAAAGTTTATAAGAAATGTATAATCTAAATGCCTAGTATTGCAGCACACAGTTATCAAATCGGAGAGTGAGCGCTACCTCCATCGGATCCTCTGCGCCGTAATCTAGGTCTCCAAAGTTGGCAGATGTTATCCACGCTCCCTTGATATCCCATAGCTCGACAACAGTACCCACAGGATCTAAAAGCTTAAGCTGGCAATCACGCTTATAAAAATCTGCGTAACCAGCGCGGCCTGAAACGGACTCAAAGTGTGTCCTAATCCACTCCATAACCTGCTGCGCACCAGAAGGAGCAATGGGATCGTGTAAATTAACGCTCATTGTCTCAAACTTTGTCTTACCAGCAATATACCTAGTAGAATTAATGAATTGAATCTCTTGCTCGCCAGTCGTAAACGTAGGACGTGCAGCTGTTTTGCATAAGAAAGCATCAATACCTTCTATAGCGAAAACCCACCGAAATTTTCTTTTCGGCTCAAACTTATTTGGTAACATGTCTGTGACTGAAAGAGTCTCTGCCATTTTTTCTATCTCCTAAAATACCTGTCTTTATCTAAATATATAATCCCGAGCGATAAAGCCCGAATCCTACAACATATCGTCACTAATTGTGTTAGTAACAACAAAGTCAAGAGCGACAAATTCAACAGCACGTGTGGGCTGCAAGAATATCTTTCCTCTAATGGTGTTATTCTCAACATCCGCCTGTGTTGTTGTCGTTGTATCAATCTGAACTTTGAACCTATCTAGGCCTTGCTGGGCTTGAATCTTCGATAATATCGGATTAACCGCAGCGGAGAACCTAGCTAACGTGGATGCACGATTGGGCTCAAATAGAATATTGTTCGCAACCTTACGAACCCTTCTTCTAATCTCAATTAATAAGCGCCTAACATTAACCCTATCCAAAGCCGACTGCGCTCGAAGTAATGTCTTTTGGCCATATATAAGCGGCCCAGAAGCATCGGGGAATGAAGTAATGGGGTTAATATCACTTGGGTACAGCTTATCCATATTTTCCTTCTTAAGCTCTACGCCCAAGTCTATAACATCCTTTAGCGCGCCACGTGTGAATCCAGCTGGTGCCAACCACGGGTGGCCCAGCCTGTCGTTTTGAGCGAATGCGCCGAGGACAGATACTGTCGGGGGCACTGTCAAGTCTGTGGCGGTAGCAGCATCGCGGATAACCACGTTTGGAAAATATGCTGCTGCAAATGATGTGTCTAAATTCCTATCGTCGAATCTTCTAACTGTATTTGTAACATCAACTAATTGAACGTCTGAAGCTGTAACATACATGTTTGCAGAATCTTTTTCCTCAATATCCATGATGTATAATGCATCAAAGCGATCCTCAATAGCATCAATTGCGTAATCAGTGACAACAGGATGTCTCAGCCCAGGAATAGCGAGCAGCTGAATATCTGCATCGGCTCTCTCCTTAAGGATATCAATAGCCTTCCTGTATGCCATTACCGTTGGGCCTCGGACACCACCCTGGTTCGTGTTATCCTTTTCTCTTCTACATGCAAGATCTGTTAACTCGAATTTTTGTTTATCAAACAAGTTGGTACCATCGAAGCCACCCTGGAGGAAGAATGAGAATTTTAGGAAAGACTGTGTTGTTGAATCACCGAAATCTTTCTTAACATTAATAAATCGTCCTGGTTGCGTTGAATCATCTGATTTTGTCAAATCAGCCAACGTTCCATCGCGTCGATATCTAGCAGCAGCCCACTGGAGTGGGTCAGGTAAATCGACAGTACTGCTCTGCGTCACAACCTGAACTCGCTCTAGTGTGAACATGTTATTATTAAACCTATCACTGTCAAGGACTGTCCCGCCCTTCATCGAGACGCCCGCATTATCACCAACCCATGCCTTTGCGAAAGTTGTTGCATAATGTGGGAAATACTTTGTGTAAGAATCTATACCATCGTTGTACTGTAAACTCTTATTGGGCTCTTCCAATGAGTCCTGGATTGTTGTTTGTACACCCCAGTGAAGATATGAAACAGCGACGTCAGCAACACCACGCTTTCGCATAATGTGCCTACGGAAAGGAATCGGCGGAACAACGATCTCTGACGAAGCGAAAGCTCCTGGAGCAGAACCCGGGCCAACCCTGCCTAGTGCTCCTGTCATTGCAGCAAATATTGCAGAGCCGGATGTAACTAGATGGTTAGGACCGCGGAAACCGACCGGCATCGCCTTGGGCTCCATTCCAATCGGGCCTCGGTCAACCTCTGAATTCATCTCAACCCTAATATAGTTGGAAAAATTAGGATATTTACCCTCTACGACTAGTTTTTGAGCTGTTTCATCCCTATCCCAATCCCAGTATATATGAGTATCTCCAATCCTCCTAGCTATGTAATTATCAGAAGAGGGGTCAAGGTCTAGGTTTGTGTGCTTCTCATATACAACTTGATTCCTATCAGTGTCATCAAGCTTTCTAACCAGCAAATCAAATGTCCCATACTGCTGGTTGGGATTTGTCGACCTAGACTTCTTGAGGTTTAAAATACTTATCTTTATTTTCTCAGGGGGAAGATCAGCAGCGGTTGGTGTATAGCCTCCCAAACCATCAGAGATAGCATGAACCTTAAACAAATTCTTAGCACCATCACCCATATCTTGAGATATTACATAGGGGGAAAATGCTGCCCTATACCTATCCTCGAAGCCCTCAAAGTTAGGAACTCCGTAGGTAGCCCCGTCAAAATAAGATGCAAGGTCGGCATCAGTATTAGCAGCGCTGCCACTATTTCTTGCTAGCGACGCTGTAAACAGGAAAGCAATCTGTGCACCACCGGATGATGGGCCGGAGCCAATTGTAATATCACCCAGGCCCCCCCAGTCTTTTGGATCGGTACCTGATAGCGCTGACTTTGAGCCTGTGATAGTTGCATATGCAGGATAGACGTCATAGTGTGTGTAAAGCCAGTGCCCAGCCTTTTCTAACTTATTAGGATCTTTATTAAACACATTTGCGAAATAAGATCTTTCCTTGGGATCAAATGATGCTGTAATAACATTCTTAAATTCATCATTGGTGGGCATACCATTCAAGATCATGGTAAATTTATCACCGCCATTTGATGATTTATCAATATCACCCAGGAAACCTCCGGCATTCGTCGTAAAGCTTCCCGACTGACCACCGAATACAGCAGCTGTGTAATCAGCGGTCGTGAAACCCTGGTCTGAATTGGCAGCCCTCTTCGTAATAGCGCATGCATCAGTGAATGGGTCATTACCCTTGTGCATAGTAGCCGATAGGCCAAGGGCGACTCCAGACGCAGCGAATAAGACGCCACGGATGATAGGCTTCGACTGGGTTAACGGATTGACTGTACCAGCGGGATTATCATAACCATTTGCGGTTGAGCCCTGGATAATTCCTGACTCACGAAAGATAGTCGAGCTAATCTTCGATTCCGACATGAAACAACCCAAGAAGTAGGTACGTCCTGCCATACCTTTACCTATTGATGTCCCATCCTTATGACCGCCACCAGCAGCATTAACACCTGCCCATTTATTATTTCCTAGCTGTCCATTATCCTGTATGACCTGACCACCGACGACAAATCCTGCTCTATTAACTCGTCCGGAATTATCACCTGACTCGACACGCTTTTTGCCATCGCCGGCGCCAAGGACCCTAACAAAGGTACCTGCACGCGCTCCATTTGAAAACCACTGCCTCATAGCCAGCGGCGCAAATTGTTTCCCGTCAGTATTTCCAAATTTAACTATAAATTCAGACATATTCGGGAGAGTAATAGGAACGAATGCCCTTCCCTTTCTAGAAGTACCTATAACACCTGCCGGTGTACCTTCCGGCTTTGCAGGCTTAGGACCTGATAGGTCTATCTCTTGAGCTTGTATGCCGGCACTATTAAAAACTTGTTCACCCATTCTTTGCGCTCCTAATTGATTGCTCCATTATATGTATCTCTTATTCAAAACTTACGCCTGACGCTGTTATAATAAAGTCAACCGCGATGAACTCTACTGCCCTTGTCGGAACAACGATGATCCGCCCATTTAGGCGATTCGCTTCGACATCCTCAACGGTGTTGTTGGAACTATCCATCACAATTTTGAATTGCTCAATTCCTTGACCCGCCTGGACAAGCGCCAGCAGAGGCGTTGCCTGCGAGATAAATCTAGCCCTAGTAGCATCAGTGTTTTGCTCAAACAAAATAGACCTAGCCACCCCAAAAATTAACCTCTTGACCTCGATTAACATCCTTCGTACGTTTATACGATCGAGTGCGGTCTTAGCAGCCTGCAGCGTCTTCTGGCCAAAAATAACGAATCCGCTATTGGGGAATGTCGCGATAGGATTAATCCTTGCATCATAAAGCGTATCACGATCACCTGCTGATAGCCTAACATCAACATTTGAAACAAACCCAAGCGAACCACGATTAAAGCCTGCCGGCGCGAACCATGGCTTTGCGGCACTGTCATTGAATCCCAATGCGCTAACAGCAGCAATTGAAGCAGGCACCTTCACAACCTGGTTATTAACAGCATCATTAATAAAGACATCAGGGAAATATGTCCCAACAAAATTGTTGTCTATATTTCTTAGCCCTAATCTCTCAGAAGTAGTCTGCACCGCAGGGCGCTTTACTGAATCACTGTATAGCCGATTTCCATCTTCGTCAAACGGCTCAAGGTCCATCGCGAAAAATACCTGGCCATTTTCTTCGCACTTGGCCATGGCATGGTCAGATATCATCTTATCCCTTATCCCTGGGATTGCCAGAATATTTGCATTAGACACATGATGATTAGTCAGGATATTCGCTGCTTGCTTATAGGCCCTGATGATAGAATTATCAATCTTCGTTCCAGCTGGGTTTCCACCTGCTAGGCCTGTATCTGTATAATCAGTTGCTGCCATACCCCCGCCAGTTGTCGTAGATGAAGCCTTATCGGTCATTCTAAACTGGTCTTCATTTAGGATATTTAACCCATCAAACCCACCATGGAATATGGTGGTAAACTTAGCATAGGGTGTAAAGCGATTAAACACAACGGAGGATGAATTGATTAGAGTTGCTAATGTAATTCTCCCGCGTCCCCCCAAGGCGGTCTCAGGTATCGTGTATCTTGTAACCTCAGGCACACCATTACGAATATAGGCAGCGCCCTTCATATGCTCATTTGCGCTAGAAGAAATATCGGTTATATGATATGTCGTAGAGAGGCCATTAGGTAATGCCACCCTAGCTAGGGTAAACTTATTACTATTAAAGTGATCAGCACCTGAACCTGTAACTAAGGTGTCAAGCTTCTTAATCCCCCCGAACCTAGTATATGCCTTCACGATACCATTAAATGTAGTACCTTCATTCGGGCGGAACAGGTCATTATTTCCTGACCCAAATGTCCCTGTCGCCGGTACACTGACTGTTTGGACTCCCCAGTAATACCTAGAGTCGGCCCTTTCATCCTCACCTTGCTCACCAGCAAAACTAACAGTTTCGCCTATCTGGGCTCCTTTCATATAATACCTAGTACATTTGAACCTGTACGGTAGTGGAGGAACAATAGCGCCTGATAGGTTAAGACCTGCCGGCAATATTCCCTCGGGCTGGGCATTTGATGCGAGAAGATATGAGCCAGAACAGAATGAAAGTCTCGCTGCATCTGCACCTATCAGCGTGGGTCCCAGGTTTGTACCTGCGACGTTAATAGTTTTATCTAGCCTGTCTGTTAGCGTGTCATTAGTCTTAATGACCCCAATTCCCCTAAACCCAAAAGGCATTGCCTCCTTGGGCACGTCTTTATTTTTAACGAAAGTACTAGGAATTACCCTTATGAACCTAGATTTATTTGGGAATTGACCCTGGACAACAACTCTTCTCTCTTCCTCTGACGCAGCGTCGAAATTAAAGAAAGCTTTCTTGTCACCGATAACCCTAGCGATGTACCTACCACTATCTGGGTCCATGTTAAGATTTGGCCACTTCTCAATAACCTGTGGGTCTAGGTCCGTATCGTCCATTTCCCTAAGCTCTAAGTCAAACGTACCAAAAGGATATTCATCGTTTGTTGATGCTTTAAGGTTCTTTACAGACAACTTAAACTTTGCATTTGCAACTTCACCATCAGAAATTGTCTCAACGTGGAAAAGATCCCACTCTTTTTCGCCGAAAGGCTGTGATATTATAGAAGTTGTCTTTGGATTAGTGTACCTTGTTGCAAAAGTACCGAACAATTCCTGCATTACCTTTGAGGAATTACCGCTATCAGTTGGGCGGAAATAGCTTCCAGATGCGATGGCTATTGTTGGTTGTACGCCGCCGAGGCTAAGACCTCCCATGACGGATAGCGGTGCAACCTCATGATCCACAGCAAAGTCAGAATATAAGACATGCTTATGATCTTGGAACTTCAAAGGATCTGTGTTTAACACCTTTGAAATGTATATTTCATCATTCGGATTTAGCGAGCAAGAATAAACCTTAATACCTGTCGACCCATCAGTCGTTGCAAAGTCCCTGCCGTCTGAATTGGATAGAACCAATTTAAACGAGTATGCAGGAAATGATGGGTTCGGATTAGCACCACTGTCATTTGATGCTGTCGTTGCAATAAACGCGACATCGGTAAGACAATTAGCCGAAGAATATTGCTTATTATAATCAAGGACATGAAACCTAGATCCTGTCGCGGTAAATAGGACAGCACGTACTAGGTTAATGTTATCATTTCCAGACTCAGTACCAGGGAAACTCTGGTTATCACTAAACTGTGGGAATGCGATACCTTCGAATGATGCAGACACAAAATGTCTAGCAATTAAGAACTGCACAGCACCATCTGCCCTGCGGTCACGCTCGTTGCCTGCCCAAGCAGCAATGTTATTTAAAGCAGGCCCTGAACCTGAAACTGTGAAACCAGCATTTTTAACGGTTCCCTCAGTCTCAGTTGTAGTTATATCGCTTGTGGTTTCATTTGCACCACAGCCTAAAACTCGAACATATGTACATGCACGCTGATTCTTAAGAAATTCATTAACAGCATAGGGACCCGCCAAATTTGGGTCTAAACTTCCGAAGCGATCTCCGAAATCTGCAAAATTTCCTACTGTGATTGGTATAAATGCGGGACCTCGTTTCGCGGTCCCAATAACACCCGCTGGAATTCCGCTAGGAGATGTACTTCTGTTTGAAAGATCGATCTCATTATCGAAAAACCCGGGTGAACGAAATGTTTGCTCAGCCATGTAGAGTCTCCTTGGACTTAAACTTCTCGGAAATAAATATTGTGAGCTTTTACTAAATTACCTTTTCTTTAAATACAACATCATAAATCTAAATCTGTTAGGTCACCAAACTCAATATTGACCTTTCCTGTATTAAGATCCTTATAACTAGTCTCGCCCTTGTTGGTCGTTACTTTGCCCGGTACAGGAACCGGTAATTTTTCACCTGTAAATGGATCAGTTTTTAACTTGGGTGCCGTGACAGGAAGTTTTCCTGCAGTAGCGCCGCCTATATTTGCCGTCTTATCTTTTACAGCATCGGTACCCCCCTCAAGGTTTCTATCGTCGGACCCTGCCTTAGAATCCTCAGCAAGGGATGTACCAGGAAAATCGTCTTCAGTAGAATCAAGCGCCTGTAAAATAAATTTATTTGGGTCACCGCTTATAGGACCGGTTTTTGGTGCACTGTTTAAATTTCCCCTAGACTGTATTACTTCAAAATTAACATCAGGTGCAGACATAAACGACCTAAGCGCATTGGGGGATCCTGGATAGCTAGGATTAACTATAAATGCCGGTACCTCTACCGTGAATGTATACTTTATGATCCTTTCGCTGTCGGTGAAATCATCTAAATTGCTATTTGAACTTAAGTCCGCAGTTACATAGCCAACAAACCAGTACCCCTTATCTGTCTCAAGCCGGAATGTTCTTTTATGCATATTCTGGTAAGAGCTCATAAGAGCAGTAGCCATATCATTCATCTGCTGTGTGTATTGGGTCCAAAATGTAATCTCATAAGTAGCCATAAAATGCTTTACAGGAGGGATGGTAATTATCTCGAATATGTTCCTGCTAAGATCCGATGTTAATAGCTTACCCTCTCTTGCCTGAGGGGTAGTCAATAAAGATACTTGCCTACGGGTACCAACTGTCCCCGGCTTTGTTCCGTCGCCTTTACCTTCTAGCTTATGAGATGTTGTCGCAACATCATCCTGGTTCTTAAGTGCTAATCGATTTATTAGCCGCTGATACTCCGGGTCTCTTTTATCCAGCCTTTTTTTAACGACTAGAGGTTGTGTCTGCCCAGGGCCTGAGCCCCTAGAGACCTCTTGGCTAATTGAAGTCCTTATCATAGAGATTAAAGGTAGTATTAATGCACCTGCCTTATCCCTCAAGGGCCTGTTGCGTCGTAATATAGCAAATCTTTCGCCTGTGGCAAAGATAACCGGTACCCTTCGTGACTGTTCTTCTAGTTGGAAATAAAAGGGTATTTCTTCATTAAAAAGATTAAACAGTCCTCTGTCAACATCCTCTATAGTACAGGAAGGAATCTCAAAATCAGGTACAGAAGTGCCCTCATACCCTGTAGGTATTGACTCGCTGCTTCCTCCCTGTTTGCTAAACCTAGTAGACATCTACACCCCTAAGAATCTGAATAGAATGCCGAATCTATCGTTCCTATCTCATTTTCTTCGCCATTTCCTCCAGCAGGCGCAACCTCGGCAGGGCCTGTTATAGGCTTAGTAACAACGCCTTTTTTCTGGAGTGATCTCACATCACCCGTGAGACCTTCCTTATTTTCTTTAAACCCTCTTTGCTGCACGAATACTGTCTGTACCGCACCTGGATCCGTGTAACTTTCGTCAGTCGGACCAATTGGGGTCTTACTAATCAGGCCCTCGCGTGACTGTTTACCGACAAGTTTCACACCCGTCGTATGCTCTATTTGGCCGTATATATTAGATTGAGTTGCTATCGACGTCACTTCAAAAAAAGTATCTCCATAGCTAAAAAAATCTCCAGCTTGAGGTGTGATATCCTTGTCTAGCATATCCCTACTTTGCAGGTATACTTCAATGCTATAGTAATTCTCTTGACCAAATTTGTTTGTCCGAACTTCGGCTGGAGCCCATGTGACCCTAGCACCTATCTCGATAGGAGGGTCAAAGACCTTATTCATAGACTCTTCATACACCTCATGAACGTCAGATAAGTCTTCACGAACATGATAATAGTAAATCTTTTGCCCGATAACATCCTTAACTATTTCTTTATTGACATCAGCTATGAAGTCAATCTCTCTAGGAGTTATGAATAACCTTGCCAACTACTATCCCCTATCCCATTATAATAGCTTTACCATTAGGAATTGGGATATTCCTAAGGATACGCTGCATTGACTCAACCTCTTCTGCCTCAGCTGCAATGAGCTTTCCATACGTCATTGTATCAAGCATCTCTTTAAGTTCAGTCTTTAAATTTGTTTTCTCTTCTCTTCCTTGGGATACTAGATCTCCGCCGTTAAGGCTCAGTGTCGTGTCAGCGATAGGGACAGAATCAAACTTAGATCTTATATATCCCAATAATTCTTTACAGGCAGACAACGTGTATTGCCTCACCCATTGACGTGCAATACTGTTAACCCTATTGAATTGAAGATTTCCATATGGAACGTTCGATAGATTACTCACGCCATAAATTGTGTCATCTTGATAATCAGGATTAAATGGGTCCGGATTAAACGCCACCCTAATCCATAACTTTTTTGGGTCTTCTTTAGTAGGCTCAGGAAATATCCTTATCTTCGTACCTGATATACGATATGAATAATTTGATCGTCTAACACGATTTGATAAATCCATTTGCCCGGCCCTTAAGATATCCTCAAATACCGGTAACACATAGAAAACAGTCTCCGGAGTAAACGACTCAAAATCGAATTCATTATTTAGATAATTAATTGCCGATGTTGTATCAAAGAACCGATAGGCGGCCTGACCTGAGAAATGGAAGACTTCCATTATTTTCAATTTTGTCTTTGGAGAATTCTTTGCATTGTCAAATATGAGATTACCATCTGCATCCTTAAGGTCTGTGTAGATATCGTAATCCTGCTTTTCTTTCTCTAAGCTGATTGAACCGGTAACCGTATTATACGATCCCCCTAGTCCGGCGTCCATTGCATATGGCTCAGCTTGCCTCAAGATAAATTCAAAATTTTCTCTGCCCAGCATTTGCTCATATCCGTGAGGTCCAATATTCGTTGACCCTGATAAAGCACTACCTGTAGGGAATCCCAATAAATTCATTAGTTGCGATTGAGCCTGGTACTGGTTAACAACTGAGCCGTATTCTAGAAAAGACTCCTCGAAACACGCCCATATCTGTTTTTTTGTAAGTTCAACAGATAGGATGTCATCACCAAGCTTACGCTTTACAAACGTCACCATCGCATCAGCCTCTGTCTGAAAGCCTGAGTCGCTATCGAAAAAGCCGAAGGGAGTTGGGTTTAGCGTATTAGCGAAGGTAGCCATGCATACATCTCCAGTTGATCTATCTTAATAAATATCAACCGAGACGTGCATATGATAGTTTTATAACTTACAACCCGCCCAGCATGGTTATGGCGATTAGCCCAGGTATACCTTCCTTAACATAAACACCAGAAAATAATGTCTCCGCCCGGCCGCCAACATATGAAAATGCAGATTCTAGACGGCGGCTGACGTCGGGGTCAGAAGCCATATCATTATCCACGACTAGAAGTAAAACACCAGTCTTTGTAGAACCCTTGGGCGTAGGGCATGGAGATGATCGTAAACATCCCTGAAATACTATTGATCCTAGGTCATTCCTATCTACATCCCTAACGACAGTACTCCCTAACACGATCCTGCCATCACAGGAAAGACATCGCTCTAAATCCTTAGAGTCGAAAGTCTGTACGGGGGAATGCTCAGAAGCTAGCTTTAGCACCTGCCATAGTAGTTTTGCAAAATTCTTATTTGCAGATGGGAACATATTTAGCATTCCCACCTTTCCCCTGAGCAACTGTAGCTGTTTCTCATTATCTATGATGATATGAGGGTGATCAGCCACATCCTTAGACAGCGAGCTATAATTCTTAGAGATTGTTGGGTTTAACAACTCTTGAGCAGTTGGCTTTGTAACGATATATACGACTTTCCCAACTGACTCTATGGATTGAAGGTATCTACTCAGGGAACCATGCAACTCATGACATGCGCTACCGGTGCCGCCCCCGCCGCCGGCCAAGACAAAGAGCCAATCTACGGTCCCTATCCTGGTACGCACAGCATCTTCTACCATAGCGCTTTGTTCACCTAAGACCTTCTTGCCAAGTTCGATGTCCTTACCTACCCCATCCGCACCGGGTACCAGCAAGAAATGCTGGGGATCCACTCCACCTGGTTGGTCTTTTGCCGTTGTATTTACGAGCAGCGTCTTATTAAAGCCTAGGTCAATAAATGCCTTGGCGAGTTTTCCGCCGCCCCCTCCAATACCAAGAAATCCACATGAAATTGCGCTAGGTGCAGTATTATCAGGCAGCAATCTCTCATCAAGCTCAGCAGGATCATCATCATACGCTTCTACAAAATCAAAATCGTCACCAGCAACATCAGTATTGATGTATACATCATCTTTTTCATTCTCAGGTACCATATCAACCTTTCCTATTTCATCTTTTTTGTGAGATTTCTTTTCGGGAGGTTTTTTCCCCAATGATCTTCTAACAGTAGATGGCATCTTCTATCTCACTTATGTTATGCTATAATTATTGTACGTATACGATTCTTAAAGTAAAAATGATGAATTACCATAACAAGCAAAGAATAAAAAAAGCCCCCAACCAGAAGGAAGGGGACTATTAAGGACATCAGACAACGAATATTAAACTGTTGAAGTCGGTGGCGCCGAGACGCCACTAAGGCTCAGAATTATCCACCCGATAGTATCATCAATATATTGAAGAACTGCGCGATCACCGATGTCGGTAAACACGATCGTTGCCCAACCTGTTGAGGTGTCGGGTGTAAGTGTTCCCGTATTTGCATCTACTGAGTAAATTTGTAGGACCTGGCCAGGAAGTCCATCGGCAATAGTCCAGGCAACGGTTCCACCGGCTGTCATCGCAACATATGCATGTGTGATTGGAACTGCACCAGCACCTGAGCCTGTTGTGCTTCCTGGATTCATGTAGTACAAATTTTGAGCGCCGGAGCCCCTTGATTGAACTAGACCTTTCGAGGTCGTATAGGTCATTTTTGGCATGATCTTTCTCCCTTATCTATTATACAGTTGTTACTGGAGGGCCAGCAACACCAGAAAGGCCAAGGATAATCCATCCGATAGTATCATCGATATATTGAAGAACTGCGCGATCACCGGCGTCAGCAAAAACTATGGTCGCCCAGCCGGTCATCGTGGTCGCAGACAGCGTTCCGTCGCCCCCACCATCTGTTGCAATATAAATGGTTAACACTTGTCCGGGTTGGCCGTTTGCTAGTGTTAGGGTCTCAGCATCGCCGCCTGTTGTTTTTGCCACCACACTGTGGGTTACGGGAATCGCGAGTGAATCGGCAGCTGATGTAGTACTACCACCTGATTGGAAATATCCGTTAACGAATCCACCACCGCCTGATTGAACGAGGCCCTTTTTTGTTGTATAGGCTACTTTTGGCATAATCTTTCTCCTTGCTCCCGATGATTCCGATCCCCTGCGGGTGTCAGGTGATTATTTGGACCGGGCCTACCGATAAATAGGATCAATGACAACCAAAAAACAACATGCAGATGAAATTAAAAGAAATTTACAGCCCATGCAAAAAGTGCAGTGGCGATCTGGGCTGCTGTAAAAAATGCTATAGCCTTAGTCTTAAAAGTCTTTAGGTTCTCGACTTCCGTTATTAGCTCTTTTAGTTGAGGGGGTGAACAGACCTCATCAAGCCTCTCTTTCCACTGCTTAAGCTCGTCTACTTTATCTTCCCTAGCATGCATCTTGGCTAGCTCTTGTTTCACCTCTTGTAGCTCAGACCTTAAACCTGCAATAGAATCTGCAAGGGTTTCAAGCTCTTTTAAGACAAGTCTGGAATATTCATTCCATCCATTTTGGTTTCCTTCACCCACCAATTGACTCCTCATCCTCTAAAAGGGCCTTGAGGCGACTACTGGATACTCCTCTCATCGCTTCCTGTTTAATATCATCTAACGACTCACCGGATTCTATCATCTCTACTACATTCTCTAGAGAAGATAACATAATAGCATTCGATGTAACATCCCATGCAATTCCTACAACACCGGCAATAGAACCATCATTATTTTTCTTAGGGATCAGGCGAGTCCAATAGACATGGCTAGAGTGAGCAACAAAATAAGATACTATGTCTCCCTCCAGCGCGAGCTCATGTTTCTTTATTGATTGTTCCCGGATAATCGGGCACTTAAAGATATCATCTAAGGTGGAGGCCTCTTCACATGTAAAAGCATTTCCTCTCTTAGACAAAACAGTATGATCTTTACCTATCGACCACATTGTTACTGGGACTGGAAAATTAGTAAAAAAGCTCTCGAATAAATTAATATCTTTTTTAAGCTGATCATCTCTGTCATTCAGCTCAGTACATAGCTTGTGTAGTTTTTGTAAACTATCACTCCTATTGCTACCAGTGGTACTAGGTTTATCCATACAGATAAATATTATACTGTAGAATAAAGCAGCCTAAAATGACATTACGAGAGCAGTGACTCGATACTCTTAGCAACCCCTCGAGGGCCTTTTCTCATATCTCTCTTAAACTCAGTATGAAGAGCATTTACAAGCGTTGTAAGCCTCGATTCAAGAACCTCAATTCTTTTCTCTAAAGCAGCTGTTGTATTATTAGCGCTGGTAGTCTTTGTTGGAGTTGATTGTGGTGGAGCCACAGGTGCTTTTTTTCTAGTGACCGCCTTCTTTGTTGCCGACTTCTTTGGAGTACTAACACTCTTTGGTGTAACGGACTTTTTTAAGGCTGCTTTCTCTTTAGTAGACTTTCTCACAGATGATGGCATCTCTTATCTCCAAAATTCTATAAATACATTATAACATTAAACTAAGAAAAAGAAAAACTAAAAATAAAAAAAGGGCACCCCAAAAAAGGGTGCCCTTTAACTCAATCTCTTTCTAATAAGAATTAGATGATGTTGAGGTCAAGTACCGTAACAGTACCATAGAAGTCGCTGCGAACCATCTTCTTTCCGTAGCGAGTCATAACACCCTTACGCGGGGTGAAATCCTCAGGAGCAAAGATCGTCGGAGTAACAATCAGGGGTACATACGGGGCATAGACATAGCCAGTCTCAAGATAGCTTCCGCCCTTGTATCCAACGAGGACCTTGTTCCGTGGGAAGTAAGGGTCCTTGTAGACTGTGAAGCGGTTGCTAAGAGTACCAACCTTCTCAGCACCAAGTGAGAACGGTGAACCAACCTGGCCATCACCATCGAGGGTGTAAGCAGGCCTGTAAAGGACCGAGGCCTCGAGGATAGTAGCAACATCAGGTGAAACCACAACGAAGTTAGCCGACCCACGAAGCGTTAACCTGTGAATCTCATTGGCAACATCAATGACTGTCTCGACAAGAGTCTCATACCACTCTCGAACCGTACCGGTGAAAGCAGGTCCAGGAGCAAGAGAATCAGACTTGCTGACCTCAGCACCAGTCTCACGATTGACAAACTTACCAGGTGCGCGTGACCAGTAACGGGTCGTTGCTGCCTGGGTAAGAAGGTCATTCAAGATCTCCCTATCAATCTCTAGAGCAATTTGCTCAGAAAGAATCTGGGTTAGCTCCACCTCGGCGTCAAGGCTGTGGTAAGCATTGAGATCCTGTGCCAATTCTGGTGACCAGCGAGCACGTAACTTACGTGTAACGGCGGTAACAGCAATTGACTCAACCTTAATATCAATCTCAGGAATCTCCGGAGAAGGATCAGTGCCAAAGTTAGACTCAAATGTCGGAATTGTCAAGCTGTCAGCATCGCTACCAGCGCTTAAGACCGGATCAAGGGGGAAGCTAAGGCTAACCCTGTCCATGTCGGAAGTGTCATGACCGTTACCAGAGCAAATAAGAAGAACAGCGCCATTTGAGGCGTCCCTATCAACAAGTGGGTTCGGGGTAAAGCTTGTGCCATCCCACTCACCAACCTGTGTGAGCCTTCTAACATTGAAAAGATTCTGGCCAGACTGTACAGCGTTAGCACCAGAGGTGCTTATCGTTGCAAGACCATTCGGGAGTGTCTCTGTATTAGTCGCGTAGAGTGCAAACTCCTTAGCAAGTGTAAGATCACCCTTCTGGTCTCCGGAACCTGTCATGTCAGCTGTCTTAAGAACAACCGTCAAGTAAGTAGCACCAGAATTAATTGCAGCCGGAGTATCTTCAATGAGATTAACAAGCTGTGGATCGAACTGGAGGTTCTTTCCATCAGTACCTGTAGCGTGCATGAAGACACCATCGTTGCTGTTCGTCTGGAGCGAAGAGTTGCCCTGGTAGGCACCAGAAGCGTGTAGGGCACCATAACCTAGGGCCTTTGCGGTGCTTACGTTAACACGTGAGTAACCCGAACCAGCAAGGTTATACTGTCCACCGATACCCAGTGAACCTGACCTTACGCCCTTACCAACGGGCTGGTTATAAATGGATGTACCCGACATGTATGCCGCACTGTTATTACCGGGGCCGCCGCCGCCGCCAACCTGGGTGCCATATGTGTAATCCAAGTAGAAGAGCAGTCCGGAAGGAAGGCTCATTGGCTGGATGGAGACTAGCTCATTCGCAACGAGCCCGCCGAAAACGCGACGAACGAGGGGGAAAGCAATATTGCTAAAGCCTCGAAGGTCTCCGGAAGACGAAACGTTTCCTCCACCAGTTGAAAGTGAATTTGCCTCGCGAAGGACCTGGCCAGCCTGATTCTCAAGAAGCCTGGACATGTTCTCTCTAGAAACGCCATCCAAACCACGAAGAAGACCGGTACGGGACCACTTATCAACGAGACGACGGTTCTGAGCACCGAGGTGGCGCTGGCGAATGCCCTCCGTCAATTGATTTAGTGAAAAATTCTTAGCCATCTTTATATCTCCTTAAATAATTTTGACTATGTGTTGAAATCGATTAATTGTTCTTGTTGTTAATACCTGCAAGAACAGCCCATCGATCTACCTCAACACCACTAGTGGACGGCTGCGCCGACCGGGTTGATCTGGAAGATGAACCGAGCGTCCTGCGAACTGCTCCCTCTTTAAGCGTTGAGCGCTTATTGAGAGATGAAGTTAAGCTCTTATAGAGCAACTTGGCTTCCCTAAGAGTCTTTGCATTATCTAATGCCTCGACAATTGCCCTCTGTTGCTTGGGCGAAAGATTCCTGTTCTGCATTAGCTTATTTACATAAAGAAGCTTAGCGTTAAACAGGTTCATCTCGTTAAGCTGTCCGCGGAGGGAACCAACCGCCTTCTTGTATTCAAGCAGCTTACCGGTAAGAGCACGATTTCTGCGGCTCTTATTTACCTTATTAGCCACGCGACGCCTAGGTGCGCGGCGGGCTCGAGATTCGGAAATTCGACTGGAGCGTCGCCTGCTGGCAACTCTACGCCGTATTCTGGATTCGACTGTTGGGGCGACGTCGGCGGAACCAAGCTCATCAGCAAGTGCGTTAATAAGATCTTCTTCATCTACATCAACGATAACATCACCTAGATCTTCTCCTCCATGTGCCAATGCAGGATCAGCATCAATTGCCTCATCCTGCTCACGAAGACGACGCATACGACGAAGTTCCCGACGGAGCATAGACTCGGATATCTCTAACTCCTCGTCATCCTCAATCTCAACTTCCTCTTCAGCACCTTCTTCTTCACCGGCCATTTCAACACCAACATCGAGCATCGTGACATCGACGTCCTCTGTGTCTTCTACGCCGAGAGTGCCTAAGTCTTCGTCGGAGAGGATTATATCAAGCTCTTCAAGATCGATCTCTTCCTCCTCTTCTTCAACGTCAACTTCTTCTCCACCCTCTTCGTCGCCGGCCATTTCAACGCCAACATCGAGTGTTGTAACATCGACATCCTCAGGCGCCTCGACACCCAAGACATCTAAGTCATCCTCAGCAAACACGAGATCAAGCTCATCTAATTGCTCGTCCCCTGTTTCCTCAATTTCTTCATCAGTACCTTCAAAAAGTCTGTTAAATAGAGTCTCTGCGTGTCGCCTTGACATTTTCCTCATCTCCTTTACTAGTCGATTGAATCCCGAGCGAATATCCTTGTCTGTCGCTCCTTCAGTAAATATTACGTCTCCCTGTAAACTTATCATTTCTTTTAACAATTGTGTGTAATGTTTACGGGCAGACTCTCGTAGGGAGGAACTTGCACCCTGCAAGTTTCCCCATCTTAAAAGCCTATCAAACTTAGCAATCCTAGTTTGTAAACGGCGAATTTTTCTTTCTAATACAAAAGAACTTTTCCCCCTGGAGGAAGAATTTAAAATTCCTGCTAATGCCTTTGCGGACTCGCTAGTCAGCTCAACAAGCTCATCATCATCCCCCTCAGAAGACTCTGACTCTAGACCGGTGTCAGCGCCGACGCCTATATTCGCGGTACCGTCAACCTGTATCGACACAAGAGGATTGTCCGTTGAAGATGCAAGGTCATCTAAATCAAATGACATAGAATCCACTTCCTCAGTGTCAGTGTCAGCTAGCAGTAAATCACCCATTGGAGAAATATCACCAACGCCAGCACCATCAGGATCATCCACGATATCTTCTTCGACGCTATCCATTAATTCCTGTTCAATCAGGTGCCTAATCTTTGGCGTCATAGACTCAATAATCTTATTTTTTGCATTCTCTTCAGCCAGGTGCCGAAGCTGTTTTGCCTCAGCGATGGCTTCTTTAAAGAGTTTAGACATAAAACACTCCTAGAAGTTTAACTTAAATATACATATCAAAGCCGCTAATTCACTTATCTTTTACCTGGAGGCGCTTTTTCTTGTGCCTCATCTTTGATGCATGTTTCTTCCTGCGCCTTTTTTGGGCCTTTGACTCATAAAAAGAGCGGTCTTTAACTTCACGAACTATGCCTTCTTCTTTACACATTTTCATGAACTTACGCAGTAATTGATTAAAATTGCGTGTCTTTTTTCCGAGACGAACTTCAACATTGTAGACCCTTGAGCTAGACATTATTACCTAACCTGTTAAGCCTGTCTATCTTATCTTGCACTAGTTTTGTCTTAGCCAAGATACGCTCATCATCCTGTAGGATATCTTGAATGGTGAAAGCAGTCAATTCTTCTTCAGGATCATAAACATCATCATGTGGTGGGCGATGTGAATAACCCATTGTTGTCCCTGTTCTTTTATAAGGCCCCGTGGTAAATGCAGCATTAGTTCCATACCCACCTGATGTGGCTTGAATCTTTTTTGACCAGCCCGGCAATGCACTAATGCTGTTAGATGCAACTGGAACTCCTGACTCCATTACACCTGTTAGGCCCCTAGTATTACCAGCGACAAAGTAAGTTCTATCAGTGCTATTTCCTGCCATAAAATCTGTAGGCATTATATCACCATTGACTTTCTTTATGAATATGTCTAATTCATCATCATCGAATGAGTCAATCGGTTCATCATCTTCGTATGGATCAGGATCCCTATAGGGAAATGATGTCTGTGAACTCTTGGTGGAATTAAACCCAGTAGGGTATGTCTGCCCGTACCCTAGCCCTTTCCTGTCGTCTTGAAAAACAGGGCTATGGCTCGGGTTACTACCCCGCTGATCTATTTTACTCTTTCCACTCATGATAATAACTATATCGTTGTATCACTAGTGCACATTAGCCTGCGCCGGCTGGTACAGGGTTTGACATGTCATCAAATTCTAAATGAT
>CEUS01046324.1_pt1 | contig 27055 bp, 30 predicted proteins | sample 427031 | NCBI WGS metagenome assembly CEUS01 (sample SAMEA2622837, study PRJEB7988) | marine metagenome | biome: marine biome (ENVO:00000447); feature: marine epipelagic mixed layer (ENVO:xxxxxxxxx); material: "saline water (ENVO:00002010), including plankton (ENVO:xxxxxxxx)" | depth 140 m | reverse complement strand
GTAGAGATGTTCCATAAGACACTGGAGGAAGGTGAACCAGGAGATGCAGTAGGTTGTCTTTTAAGAGGAATAGAAAGAGAAGAGATCGAGAGAGGACAAGTCCTTTGCCAAAAAGGATCTATGACAGCCTATACTGAAGCAGATGCTGAGGTATATGTTTTGAGTAGAGACGAAGGAGGAAGGCATACCCCATTTTTCAATGGTTACAAACCGCAGTTCTATATAAGGACCACTGATGTTACAGGCGAAATACAGCTGCCGGATGGAGTTGAAATGGTTATGCCTGGTGACAATATCACAATGAAAATAAAGTTAATAAGCCCTGTTGCACTCGAAGAACAGTTAAGGTTCGCCATAAGAGAAGGTGGTAGAACTGTTGGTTCTGGTGTTATAACAAAAGTGACTGGATAAGGATTATGGCAAGGAAAAGAGGAGACGTAAGACCTATCATCACATTGGCGTGTAGCGACTGCCGGGAGAGAAACTACACTACAATTAAGAATCAGAGAAGTGATCCGCAGCGAATGGAACTGTCTAAATACTGTCCTCGTTGCAGACAACATAAATCACATAGAGAAGTGAGATAGATGGCAAGAGCATCTGACAGACGTGCCGCAAGATCTCCAAAAACATCACCTGAATTGAGCAGGGGTTTTGGAACGGGTTTTTTCAGGCAAACTATTGGGGAACTGAGAAGAGTCGTATGGCCGACACGTGAACAGGCCACTCGGTTATCAATACTAGTAATGGTTGTATCTGCGGTCGTCGGAGTAATATTAGGAGCGCTGGACATAGGATTCGGACAGTTGTTCAGATTGTTAGTATAAAAATGAGCACTACAAGTAATAAAGAAGATCGTTGGTATATCATTCACACCTACTCTGGCCAAGAAGAGAGAGTAAAGAGGAACTTAGATCAAAGAGTCGCTTCGATGGACGTTAATGATAAAATCTTTCAGGTTGTAATACCGACCGAACCAGAGATCGAGATAAAAGAAGGCAAACGAAAATCTGTCAAGAAAAAGGTCTTCCCCGGGTATATTCTCGTCCAGATGAATATGGACGACGACAGTTGGCATGTAGTCAGAAACACACCAGGGGTTACTGGATTCGTGTCTTCAGAAGATGAGGCCGAAAGTAGACCAAAGCCAGTTCCTCTTGAAGAACACGAGGTTGAAAAAATACTCAGCCAAATGGAAGCTGAAGCACCTAGGGTTAAAGTTGGATACACAGAAGGCCAAAGTGTGCGTATTACAGATGGTCCTTTCACAGATTTCATAGGGGTTGTGGATCAGGTAATGACAGATCGAGGTAAACTTAGTATACTCGTGTCTTTCTTTGGTAGAGAAACACCTGTTGAACTTGACTTCTTACAGGTTGAAAAACTCTAGGAGAATTATTTATGGCAAAGAAAGTACGAGCAATTGTAAAACTTCAGATAGAGGCCGGCAAAGCCACTCCAGCCCCTCCAGTTGGACCAGCCTTGGGGCAACATGGAGTTAACATAATGGAATTTGTAAAAGCTTACAATGAACAAACTGGTTCTAAAGAAGGAACCATAGTACCAGTACATATAACCATATTCGAGGACAGGTCTTTCACATTTGTAACAAGAACCCCTCCGGCATCGGACCTTATCAGGAAATCTGCAGGTATAGACAAAGGGAGTTCTTCTGCTCTTAATCAGTCTGTTGGCAGTATATCTAGACAGGCATTGAGAGAAATCGCTCAAGTTAAACTGACAGATTTGAATGCCCCAGACGTTGAATCCGCTGAGAAAATTATAGCAGGAACAGCTCGTAGCATGGGCGTCACAATAACAGATTAAGTAAAGGGAAAGACATAATGGGACAAAGAGGAAAACGTTATATAGAAGCCGCTATATCTATAGTCGAAGACAAAGATTACTCACCTGAAGAAGCCTTAGACCTAGCAAAGGAAACATCTAACGCTAAGTTCGATGAAACAGTGGAACTTCATCTACGAACTAATTCCGATCCTCGCCACGCAGATCAGCTTGTGAGAGGTGTGGCGTTACTACCCCATGGTCTTGGCAAAGAAATAAGAGTGTTGGTTTTTGCTTCTGGAGAAGGGGCCTCTATTGCCACAAGTTCAGGAGCAGATTACGTGGGTGATGACGAATTAATAGACAAAGTAGCGGAAGGTTGGCTGGATTTTGATGTCGCAATTGCCACTCCAGATCTGATGGGTAAAATTAGCAGGCTGGGGAGAGTTCTGGGGAGAAAAGGGTTGATGCCTAACCCAAGAACTGGAACAGTTGTACAACCTGAAGATTTTGGCAGAGCCATAAAAGAAGCTAAACAGGGAAGAATAGAGTTCAGACTGGACAGGACCGCAATAATACATGTACCATTAGGCAAAGTAAGTTTTGAAACCCATATGTTGTTAGAAAACATGAACGCTCTTGTAGAAACCGTCATAAGCTCAAAACCGTCTGGCGTTAAAGGTAATTTTATCAAGACCGCCTATCTTACGACAACCATGGGGCCTAGTATCAAACTAGATCTGTCAAGGATAACTAATGTAAATAACTAGTACACATGCCGAAGAAAGTAGGAGGTTGAAGAACCTTAAAATGTAAATCCTGCCCAGGCAGAATGACAGGGAAAATAAGTGACCACTATATTTAGACTCCCCGATATTCTGCATCGAGGAGTCTAATTTTTGTTAGGAGAGTGATGCCAACTCCAGAAAAAGAAAAACAAGTAGAAGAGATAAAGAACAGACTAGAGAATTGCACTATAGCGATAGCCACCGGTTATACAGGAATGTCCGCCACGGATATGAATAATTTGAGATCCGAAATGCGAGGGCAAAACATAGAGTATGTGGTTGTAAAAAATACACTAACTCTACTAGCTGCAGCAGAGGCAGGCAAAAACAGAATCAATGAATTATTGGATGGGCCTACAGGATTTGCATTCGGTTATGGAGATGCACAAGCTGTAGCTAAGGGGATAAATAACTATATAACCACTGCTCGGTTACCATTGGAAATCCATGGAGCCATGATGAATAACGATATACTTGGTAGCAACCAAGTGATTCAGTTAGCATCCCTTCCTTCTAAGGGTGAATTAATAGCAAAACTCGTGGGCCAAATTCAGTCACCTATAACAAGCCTTGTAAACGTATTAAATGCGCCATACAGGAATCTAGCAGTAGTACTTCAACGTAGATTGGAACAGATACAGTAACAACATTTACTATATAAGGAGATTTATCATGAATAAAGACGAGATGTTGGAAGCAGTTAAAAGTATGTCAGTATTAGAATTGTCAGAGTTAGTAAAAGCACTGGAAGAGGAGTTTGGAGTAACGGCTGCAGCACCTGTTGCAGTAGCAGCAGCTCCAGCAGGGGCAGCAGCTCCAGCAGCAGCATCTGACTCGGAAGAAAAAACTGAGTTTGACGTAGTACTTCAAGAGATCGGACCTAATAAGATAAACGTCATAAAAGGTGTAAGAGAAGTTACTACACTTGGCTTGAAAGAAGCCAAAGACTTAGTAGAGGGGGCCCCTCAGACAGTAAAAGAAGGTATAACAAAAGAGGCTGCTGAAGAAGTTAAAGCGAAACTGGAAGAAGCTGGCGCTGTAGTAGCCCTACAGTAATACTAAATACTACCAATTAGAATCAGATAACTCGGGGCCCATACCAACACTGAATGACAGTGTCCCAAGGTTAGAGCCCCTGTGGTTGGGAGATTGGCGTTGTCGAATAAATCGTGTCCTGCGTGCGGAACCTTAAGCTATCCAACGTCCGTTTACTGCAGGCTATGCGGAAATAAAATGCTACCGCCTAATACAGAAAATCAGAACTCTGAAGCAAGTAGTGACAATACATTAATCCTTACTAACACTAGAATAGTGTGCCTAACAATCATAACTTTCGGAGCATATATACTGTATTGGCTATATCTGACTTGGAAGCAGATGGATGGTGAAACGAACAACAATCACTATCCCGTTTGGCACTCGCTCACTTTTCTGGTACCGATCTACGGTCTATTCAGGCTCTACAACCATCTGCAAACTATAAGAATCCTGGCCGATAAAGAAGAAATAGAAACACAGTTCTCTCCTGTTTTATCATTATTGTTGATCATATTGAATTTTACTCTGGCGGTCACGTCTTATGGAGTCACTAGTGGTCTTAGCATACTGACCATAGAAATAATTCAAATCTCTCTAGTAATAACCGCGATTCTATTAGCACAAACAACACTTAACTCCTATTGGCAGAAGACCAAGGGAGCAGATGTCAAATCTGCACTATTTGACAGAGCAGAACTCGGGTTCATAATCCTGCTATATGCAATATTTGGCTTTCTACTAAGCTTCCAACCAGTTGCTTAAACCAATGAAACAACTGAGAAGGCGGGAATCTAAGTGCTTTCGCTATTTATTTTATTGTGTTCTTAGTCTATAATTGATCTTGTAGTAAAAATACATATACTCGCTAAAGGAGCTATCTAGAGAATGTTTGAACCTGGCGGATCGCGGCAACAGCCGGAAATTAAAGTTGAAGAAATCATCAATAAAATTGGTGCTGGTATAGGTCGTGTTGCCCAACGATTTGGTGGTGGTGGAATGAAGATTATAGGCCTCGGAGCGATTTTACTACTAACGTTGCTCTGGTTAGGAACCGGTGTATATACGGTAGGACCCAGAGAAAGAGCAGCATTACAACTTTTCGGAGCTTTCCAAACCATACAAGGACCCGGATTGCACTGGTACTTCCCTGGTCCAATAGGTAAAAAAACCATCGTGGACGTAATGAACACTCGTAGCATGGAATTAGGCTTCTTTACCACTGCAACTGGCACTGTAACAGACCAATCCGAAGAAGCCTTGATGATTACTGGAGACCTCAACATTGTGAATGTTCAGATGGTAGTACAGTACAAAATTGGAGACCTAGAAAAATATCTGTTTCGTGTAGACGACCCGGGTGAAACACTTAGAGATGTCCAACCTGGTTTACCAGATGGTCGAACATTGAAAGATGCCACAGAGGCTTCGCTTAGGCAAGTGGTTGGACAAAGAAGCATAGACGATATATTGGTAACACGCAGAGAAGAAGTCGAATCTGACACCAGTATAAAACTGCAAGAAATACTGGATGAGTATGAAGCAGGTCTTCAAATCTTGAATGTTGCACTACAGACTGTCAGACCGCCAGATGAAGTTAGGGCAGCTTTCGATGATGTTGTTAACGCGAGGGTGGATAAGGAAAGTCGCATTAACGAGGCGAACGCTTACGAGCAAGACCGGCTACCCAAGGCACAAGGAGAGGCAAGAGTAATAATACAAGGAGCAGAAGCATTCAAAGCAGAAAAAGTTGCCATAGCCACAGGTGAAGCTGATAGATTTGATTCTGTGTTGGAAGAATATAACAAATCTAAAGAGGTAACGAGACAACGATTGTACCTCGAAGCTATGGAGGAAATCCTTCCTGGTGTCAGGAAGTTCGTATTAACCGAAGACGCAAATGGAAACCTTCTACAATTTCTACCACTGACGGATGATGCCGATGTAAAGGTGGTGGAGCCATGATTAGGATACTGACTATATTACTAGGTGCAGTAGTTTTTGCGGCCGTGTTTGCCCAACTGGTTGGTTACGGGGTTTTGTATACGGTAGATCAAACAGAACATGCCGTAATAACCCGATTCGGTAACGTTCAGTCTGTAGTATCAGAACCTGGATTACAATTCAAATCCCCTATAGAATCTGTGACAAGATTTGATAAAAGGCTTCTTAGGATAAACGTTCCTACTGCAGCAATGCCAGACAAGGAAAGTCAATTTCTGGAAATAGACGCATACGTCAGATACAGAATAACCGATCCACAAGCTTTCCTTGAAACTCTGAGAGACCAAGATACCGCGAGTGCTAGAATAGGCAATCTAGCTATAGCTGCACTTAGGGCAGAAATAGGTCTGCGTGACAGAAGAGACATTATCGGAGGTGATCCAATTAACCTCGAAGACGGAACAATAATAGTTAAGCCTAGGGTCGATGAATCATCTGGGTCTTTTGCCCGAGAAGCATTGAGAAGCAGAGTCTTAGAAAGAACCAAGATTACCGCTGAAGCAGACTTCGGTGTAATAATTGACGATGTCAGAATAAAAAGATCTGAGTTCCCATCCGCGACAGAAGCCAGCGTCTTCCAGCGTATGAGAACTGAGAGAGCAGTACAGGCTCAAAAACTTAGGGCTGAAGGTGAAGAACAGTACCTTACTATAACGGCAGATGTAGATAAAAACGTCAGAATAATTACGGCTGATGCAAATCAAAAGGCAAATAAACTCCGTGGTGAAGGTGAAGCACAAGCCATCGCAGTCCTTGCTGAAGCATTGGAAAAAGATCCTGAGTTTTTTGCCTTTAGACGTAGCCTGGAAGCTTACGGCAAAGCCTTGGCAGACGGTACAACAGTAGTGTTATCGTCCGAAAGTGATCTGTTCGGTTACTTAGAGAGTCCCGACAAACCCTCCAATACTAAATAAACCTTCGGACTACCCAAGAGTAATGATAATGGAAGAATTAGTCGGCTCGTACTTCCCCAGAAAGTTTACCGCATGATTACATTATATGTGTTTGGGAGCATAAAATAGACACAAACAAACTAAATAATATCCTCCTTAAAGTTCAAAGTGGCGAAATGGCAATCGAAGAGTGTTTACATGTTCTCCGAACACTGCCTTTCCAAGACCTTGACTTCGCAAAAGTTGATCATCATAGAGAAATACGTACCGGATTCCCTGAAGTCATTTACTGTCCTGGAAAAACACCTGAACAAATATTGGCAATAGCAACAGCGATGCTAGACAAAACCTCGCGCATAATGATCAGCAGAGCTGAACCAGAAATTTATGATTACGTAAAACCCCACATTCCTGAAGCTGAATACAACCAAACCGCCAAATATATAACCATTGGACATCCGCCGACGGAAGAACTAAAGGAGGGTCTTACAGTAGTTGCCGCAGGAACATCAGACATTCCTGTTGCCGAAGAGGCTGCTGTAATATCCGAGTTTATGGGGTGCAAAGTTGAAAGAGTCTGGGATGTAGGTATAGCAGGATTACATAGACTAATATCTAAATTGGAAACACTCCAAAACTCGAATGTGATAGTAGCTGTAGCTGGAATGGAAGGTGCTCTGCCTAGTCTAGTAGCAGGGCTGGTATCTGCTCCTGTAATAGCTGTACCAACTAGCGTGGGTTATGGTGCTAATTTTGAAGGTTTATCAGCTCTTCTCACTATGCTGAATTCTTGCAGTCCAGGAATAGCTGTAGTAAATATCGATAACGGATTCGGTGCAGGGTACATGGCCGCTACCATTAATCTTTCTATCACAAATCCTAAATAAAAAGAGAGCCCTAATGGTGTATTAGAGACCCTCTTTTTAAAGGTTGGGTAATGAGAAGGCTACTTAAGAGATTTTATGTAAGCAGTAATCGCAGCTATCTCTTCATCACTAACCGGTAAAACTGGCATTAGCGGTTGATAGCCTTTCGTTATTTTGATGGTAGGATTAAGTATAGATTCCTTTATGTACGCATCGTCCACAGTTACGGTAGATCCATCCTCTAATGCTTCCTGCGATCCATACAAACCCTTCCAAGACGGTCCTATTATAGCAGTGCCATCTATACTATGGCATGCCACACAGCCTTTACTAACAGACAGTTCCTGTCCAGAAGCAGCATCTGTTCCTGAGGACGACGAGTCGGTTGATCCAGCGGAATCAGCCACTGGAGCTGCGGTTGGTGCTGCGGTTGGTGCTGCGGTCGGTGCCGCAGTTGGTGCAGATGTAGCAGCCGGAGCTGGGGCACTAGTAGAAGCCGGTTCAGTCGCTTTTGTCGGAACGGTCGTATTATCACCTCCACATGCTAAAGAGGACACTACTATTACTAACAACAAACTTGATAAGATAGAAATCTTGTTCACTTATCCTCCTATTAAAGCGCGGTCAATCTTGAATGAACATTGAAGATCATACACAATCCACGCTGCAGGTGAGTCTATCATAGTGGTACAGTTAGTTCAACACTTCACAAAGTGGACATCGATTTTGAATATGATTCTAAAACTGCCTGTTCTTAATTATTTAACATATTTGTAACTGTTACGTAACATCATCGGAATAGGATAGATGCATTATTATCACAAAATACTCTAAGGTAGGAGGTTATCCATATGGATTCAGGAAGTATAGCATGGATGTTGACCGCATCAGCTCTTGTGTTATTAATGACACCAGGACTGGCTTTCTTCTACGGAGGCCTAGTCAGAGCTAAAAACGTGGTCAGTACCATCATGTATAGTTTTATTGCAATGGCTGTAGCAACCGTAGTTTGGATATTGTGGGGTTACAGTCTAGCGTTCGGACCTGGAGGAGCCTATATAGGAAACTTTGATTTTATAGGCTTGAGCAACATTCCATTCGATGAAGAAAGCGGAGGTATACCAACGCTGCTATTTGTAGTATTCCAAGGAATGTTTGCTATTATAACGCCTGCACTTATTACTGGTGCCTTCGTAGAAAGGTTTAAATTTAGTACATATTTGGTGTTCCTCGTACTATGGTTAACACTAGTATATGCCCCAATTTGCCATTGGGTCTGGGCAGGAGACGGTTGGTTATTTAATGATGGTGCACTGGACTTTGCCGGCGGTACTGTAGTTCACATAAACGCAGGTGTAGCAGCTGTAGCAGCTGCAATAATGGTTGGTAAACGAAGAAACCCCGGGTTAGAACCACATAATGTACCTTATGTTGTATTAGGTGCTGGTCTTCTGTGGTTTGGATGGTTCGGATTCAACGCAGGATCAGAGTTAGCCGCAGACGCACGGGCTGTAAGTGCATTTGTAGTTACCAATGCAGCAGCTGCAACGGCAGCGTTGACCTGGGGGCTCATCTCCCACTTTAGGACCGGCAAAATGAGTGCAGTAGGAGTAGCTACAGGTGCAGTAGCTGGTCTAGTTGCTATAACCCCGGCATCCGGTTTTGTAGGTGTAATGGGAGCGCTTGCTATTGGTTTCGCAGCAGGCTCAATATGTTTGTTCGCAGTCGACATAATTAAAGGCATGGGCCTTGATGATGCTCTCGATGTTTTCGCAGTTCATGGACTTGGCGGAATAATTGGAGCACTATTAACTGGAGTATTTGCAGTCGAAGCCATCGGCGGCACAGCGGGAGTTATAGAGGGCAACGCAGGAGTGATGGGGATACAAGTAATTGGAGTAGTAGCCACATTGGTATATTCTCTAATAGTTACTCTTGCTATATTATTCGTACTTGACAAGATACCTGGATTAGGTCTAAGAGTTAGTGAAACAGAAGAGGATAATGGGCTCGATATTTCTTCTCATGGTGAGCGGGCCTTTGTGAGAGATGGTGCTGATTAATCCAAACAAATTTGTAATCCACCTAATGATGGAAGGGAGTACTGAGTATGATTAAGATAGAGATAATTGTTAGACCTGAACGAATAGGAGGAGTGACAGAAGCATTGGATGCGTCTGGGTGCACTGGGTACTACTATGCCAACATAACTGGACAAGGTAGGCAAGGAGGAGTTGAGGTGATTACAGGAAGGGGAGGTCAAACTACCACAAAGTCAGCAGTGCCGAAAACGTTGATAACGACTGTGGTTGATGAATCCATTGTTGACAAAGTAATTGATGCTGTAATAGAGGCAGCTAGGAGTCCAAACGGAGGCAATATTGGAGATGGAAAAATCTTCGTGTCTCCTGTAACGGACGTAATAAGAGTAAGCAGTGGAGAAAGAGGAGAGATAGCCATGTAAGGCATACTTCCAATATTTGTAATATAAATAGGAACCCCGTGTCGAATTACGTTCCTCTACGGGGTTCCTATTTTTTATCTAATCTATAATCATTCATAAATCTTCTTAACTGACCTTAATTGAAAACACAATTGTATAAATAATATAATTTCATGAAAAGATGCCTTCGAGCGGCCAAACCTACGATCTGCAAATACTATAGGGCATTCTTTTATGCGGGCCCTTGGACTCTTCGCTAATATCTCTAATAACAATTTAAACCCTTTTGGGTTCAAATCAGACGATAGCTTCATTACGTGATCTCTCTTAAAAGCTGCAAATCCTGCAGTAATATCCCGTATATTTAGACCCACTATTGAACGTCCTACTGCCGAAGCCGTTAAACTTACAATCCTTCTCCATAAAGGCCAATTACGAACACCGCCACCATCAACATACCTTGATCCAATCACTATGTCATGATTACTGAGTTCCAACAACATATCCGGTAAATACTTCGGATCGTGAGACAAATCTGCATCCATCATCACTAAATAGTCGCCGTCAGAGTGATCAAATCCGGCTACAACTGCACTTCCCAACCCCAACTTACCCGGTCTTTCAATTAATTTAATACGATCATCTTTATCGGATAATTCAGTCACCAACATTCCTGTCCCATCTGGGCTTGAATCATCCACAACTATTATTTGGTAATGCCATTTACCATCCAATACATCATCTATAGCCTTGAACACAATTGGCACATTATCACGTTCGTTATATGTAGGAATTATTATAGATACTTTATTTTTTTGCATGTTTATAAAACACGAGCCACTTCAACAGCTTCTACAACAAAACTTCTTACGATTATTCGCTATAAATCTATATATTTTATTGCCCGCCTTGTCAACACCAGGAATCCATATCAAAGGTGTTAAAGGAATCAAAGGTATCAATGTGGTTATCAATTTTCTGACTGCATTAAATCCCAAGAAGTAATTGTTTTTAGAATCAACCATATGGACTTCAAGATCGAATTGTTCCAATTGGCAACCAGATGGCATTTCATTAAGGTCTTGGTACGGTACGAATCTAATCCTTTTCATAATGTCTGCCATTGCTATCAGGGTCATTGAGGTTCTACACAAAAAACAATTGCCGTCATAGTAGATCGTGAAGTGATCATTAAACATCAAGAATCCATCATCTTAAATCCATCAACCGATGATCTAACCATCCACACCCTAGCAACAATACTATCACGTGAAATAGGTCCGTATTTACGACTATCAGTGCTCAGATTAGGGTTATCACTCATCAAAAAATACTCCCGGTCAGCCAACAGCCAACTCTTTCTGCCAACATCACCGGAAATGTCAGCTATATCATCAGAAACTCTATGACCATTTACAGATATTTCATTATTAACTAAACAGATTGTATCACGTGGTCCAGCTATTATTCTCTTTATCGCGCGGGTTCCAATATCTGTTGGTTCTATAACAACGACAACATTCCCTACAACAGGTTGTTTAGATAAAATATTAAATCTCTCAGCATAAATGACGTCATCAGGCTTTATCCCTGGCCACATACTATAACCTTCAACTGTCATTTCTACGGATAGGAATTTCCTAATGAAAAAATATATTTTTCTGATCATGATTATTTATAAATCAATATAACACTAATACAAGTATCCAACGAATACATTTTAACTATCTGAAAACTAGAAAATATTACATTGACCTATTGGCATCAGAGGATCATTCATTTAGACTATACATAATTAAATATTGTGTCAGGAGGTATAAAGTGAATATATTGCAGAGAACAATAAACACCCTAATGTCTAATAGAGAACATGCTAAAGTGCATGCACATTGTGATATCCCATGTGGTATCTACGATCCAATTTTGGCCAAAATAGCCGCCCAAACAGTGCTAAAAATGGCAGTAAGACTAGAGGCAGTTGAAATACCGGCTAAAGACATTTCAACCCCTAACACTGTTACTCGGTATATTGCAGTCAAAGAGGAACACGCTCAACTTGTTAAAAGTGAATTGAATACCCTGTGGTCTGATTATTTCAAACCTGAGCACTTAGAAAAATATCCTACTCTTCACGAACTTTTCTGGAACGCCAACAAATTGGCTGGAGCTAACAAACAGGGAGTAAGCTCATCTTCTGCCAAACAGCTGGTAGAGTCAGTTGACGCAATTGCAACAATATTCTGGGCAACCAAGGGAGTAGACTACACCGATTCCGTAGCAGACACACGTTACGGCAGCTAAAACTAAATCAATGAACAACGTTATTGGCACTATTGCACTTGTCCATTATTGGAGATACGTATGGTGCCAATGTGGTTCCAATCAACAGACTTATTATCCTAAAAAACTGTGTTAAAATGACATCATGCATTTAAATGGTTTCGATTTAGAACTACCGATCCCAAAACTAAGAAAGCCACATGCTTTCGTGACTCTAAGACCATGGATTGATGTTGGTAGCGTCGGACGACTCGCTTTCAGAACCTTAGAGCGTCATTTTGAAGCAAGAGACTTGGCTAAATTGTCTCGACCTGGAGTATTCTTCGACTTTACCCGTTACAGACCAAACATATACACGTTGGATGGCAAAAGAGAAGTTACTGTACCAAATGTTAATGTTCGTTACGCCACAGGACCGGGAGAAAATGATTTTATATTTTTGCATTTACTAGAACCGCACTTAAATGGGGAAACATACGTCAAATGCGTGGTACAGTTACTTAAACATCTCGAAATCGAGCGTTATTGCTTACTGGGATCAATGTACGATCTAGTGCCTCACACAAAACCAATATTGGTCACCGGATCATCTAATAATGAGGAAACTTCAGATCTAGTAAAAACATACGGGGTCAATTCAAGCAACTACGAAGGCCCTACAAGCATAATCACCACAATTAACCAATATCTGAACAAAGTCGGCATTGAGACAATGGGGCTGATAGCTCATCTGCCTCAATACGCTCAGACCGAGGTCAATCATGCCGGCAGACTCAGATTATTGAATATAATATGCGAACTCTACGGTTTTTCAATGGATTTGGGAAGAATTGCTCTTAGGGCTAAGCAGCAAAATGATGAATTATCTACTGCTATGGCTCAAAGCCCTGAGGTTAAGGCCTTAGTAGAACAACTCGAACTTCAATATGACAAAAGACTAAATAAAGAAGAAGATAATGATTATGATTTGTCACCTGAAATCGAAGATTTTCTAGATGAGATGGGCAATCAATTCAGTCAGAATTAAAATATCAAAACAAAATCATAGAAGTCCGGGTTTTAACGAAACATGCCAGGCATGCCACCGGGCATTTTACCTGAAGAGATTTGTTTCATCATTTTCTTCATTTGACGGAACTGGTTCAAAAGTTGATTGACCTGCTGAGCAGATGTACCACTACCTAATGCTATTCTTCTTCTCCGACTACCATTCAGTATGTCAGGGTTTCGCCTTTCACCTGGTGTCATAGAATAAACTATTGCTTCTACCGATTTTATAGAATCTCCATTGATATCTTGTTGGGACATTTTACTGGATACCGAAGAAAAACCCGGTATCATTTCAAGTATTTGGCTGAATGGACCCATTTTCTTGATTTGTTGAATCTGCTCCAAAAAATCTTCCAGATCGAATGTTGCTTTTCTAATTTTGTTCTCCATATCTTTCATGCGTTCTTCTGATATGGATTCCTGTGCCCTTTCAACTAGCGTTACAACATCACCCATTCCCAATATTCTGGAAGCTAATCGATCTGGATGGAATAATTCTATATCATCAATACCTTCACCAATGCCAATAAATTTTATTGGTGTTCCTGTAACTTTGTTGATTGATAAAGCTGCTCCTCCACGTGCATCCCCATCTAGTTTAGTCATGATGACACCAGTCAATCCAATAAGATCATGAAAACTTTGAGCAGAATTCACAGCATCCTGTCCCGTCATGGAGTCTACTACCAATAATGTCTCAATTGGATCAGCACAATCTCTGATCAATCTTAGTTCTTCCATCATTTCTTCATCAACATGAAGACGACCTGCTGTATCCAGTATCACCCAAGAATAATCACTATTCTGAGCTCGTTTAATAGCGTTCCTACATATATTCACAGGGTCGTCTGTATCTTTCTGACTGTAAACCGTCACGCCTAATTTTTGACCTAAAACTTCAAGCTGGTCGATTGCCGCAGGCCTATGAACATCACACGCTACAAGTAAAGGTTTTTGTCCGTTCTTGTTCAAGAAGTTAGCAATTTTAGCGGATGTTGTGGTTTTCCCGGAGCCTTGTAATCCCACTAACATCAAAATGGAAGGTGCTTTGTCAGCATTTATCAATTTAGAAGACCCGGAACCCAAAATATCAACTAATTCATCGTTAACTATTTTCACAACTTGCTGCCCAGGACTGATGCTCTTTAGCAAATCTGAGCCAACTGCCTTGACACGGATGTTTTCAATAAATTCTCTAACAACCCTAAAATTCACATCAGCTTCGAGCAGAGCGAGCCTGATCTCCTTTAGAGTTTCCTCTATATCCCTTTCACTGATCCTGCCCTTAGAAGATATTTTATTGAAAATTGTATTCAGTTTTTGAGACAAAGATTCAAACATACTTAATTTCCCCAATAAACCTCACTATATTTACCTACACTCTTCTTATTTAATTACCATGCATATCATGTAGTTTGCTTTTCAAATAATCCAACGGTTGCACAGGAGCAGGATCCTCTTTATTGAGAATAGCTAAATAGTAACTAACATAATCCCCAAAAAGCACAATACTGAGCATCTGTGCGAGTACACCTGTACCATTACAATGTACAGTCTGATAATGAGCTTGTACGTTATTTAACAACTCTCTGACCACTTCGTATCTAACTCTCATTCTGTCCTGTAATAGATAAGAATCAAGTATTATCCCATAACTATTTTGGGAAACGGATGAAGGCCATTTCATTCCCGCTATGGCATTGTGACCCGCTTCTGGAAATAATTCCAAAAATGCCCACGATTTTGAGTTTTCATTAAACTGTGTCTTCCATCTCCTTGCAATCCCAGACAATATCCCTCCACCATAAACAGTTATAAATTTTCCTTGAAGAGACAATGCTAATTCTTTGGCAGGATTATCCTCAACAGGCACACTTGGCATCAATCTTTGGGCCATAGTGCTAAGTGTGTCTATCGCTTCTTGAACAAGCAATTTGTCTACTCGTATCAATCCCAATTTTTCCATAATGGCCAGTGGTGTGAGAAAACTGTAACCCAATGCTGTTCTCGGTTCACCTTTGTAGTCAATATCAACCACTGGAACATTCGATTCAGAACTTATGTCAGCCAATAAGCCACCAGAGGTTAGAGAAACCAATTTTGCATCTTTATATAATGCGTCTCTAAAAGCCGAAACAGTTTCCTCTGTATTGCCCGAGTAACTGGAGGCTACAACCAACGATTTGCCTCCCACAAACTGAGGAGTAGAATATTCTCTACAAACAGTTACAGGGATGCCTTCCAAAAGGCTGGACAAATCAGACAGTAGCTCTCCCCCTATTGCAGATCCACCTACTCCACATACAACAACATTATCTACATCTTTGTAGTAACTGGGCAATACTAGGTCGATCCCAGTGGACCATGCGGACACACACTGCCCAGACAAACCAAATATCCTGTCTCTGAATAGACTAGGATCTAATTTTTCGTATGTATTAGGATCATCTAAGTGATGTGTTTCTGCCACTGTTAAACTCCCACAAAATGCCTGGCTTCCGATATCAATTTGTCAACTAAATCTTCATTTTTTGCTTCTGAATAAATACGCAAAAGTGGCTCGGTACCAGAAAATCTTATAGCTAACCATGAACCATCTTCTAAAGCGAATTTAGTTCCGTCAAATTGATCGATTCGTTTAATATTGACACCTGCAATAGAATCTAATGTTATATCGTTTAATTTTTCTTTTATAGATTCTTCTATGATTGGATCATAGAGAATATCATCTCTACGATAATAGTGTGGCCCTACTTTACTGTAAAGGTATTCTATCAACTCTGATGGAGTCTTATCCATCTTTACCATCATGTCAAGAATGAACAGCCCGCTCAAGATACCGTCACGCTCTGGTATGTGTCTTCTGAAACCAAATCCCCCACTCTCTTCCCCGGCTAATAAAGCATTCTTTTCTATCATAGTAGGCCCTATATATTTAAATCCTACAGGGGTTTCAAAAACAGGAACATCGAATATCTCTGCTAATCTATAGATCATATTACTAGAAGTCAAAGATTTTACTAACGGACCCTTATCACCCCTAACTTCCAGCATGTATAAGGCTAATAAAGCTAATACTTGAAGTGGATTTATGTAATTCCCCTTTTCGTCGATTAATCCAAATCTATCAGCATCTGCATCTAGAGCTAAACCAGCTTGATATCCTTCTCTTACAACAATATCTGATAATTCCACTAAATTCTTAGCCACCGGTTCAGGTTGTAGCATCCCTGGGAAAATGGGATTTCTGGCACCGTGAATTTCAACAATGTTTAAGGCCCCTCCCTCAAGGAGTGTCGTAAAGTATCCAGCTCCGGCACCGTACATTGGATCAGCAACTATTCGCAGTCCTGAATTTCTTATCGCATCTATATCAACTAAAGTAGATACATGTTGCAAATATGGCAGCGACGGATCTATAAGTGAACCAATGTTTTGAGACATAGCTTGTTCCCATCGAACGTGTTTATAATATTTTCTTCTCTCCGAACTTAAAACATTCCTTTCTAGCGCATCCACAATCTCAGGGGAAGCACTCCCGGCATATTCTGGTTTGAATTTAAAACCATTCCATTGAGGAGGATTATGGCTAGCGGTTATAACGCAAGCTCCCCCGGTTCCACGAAATAGCACATTATAGCTAATTACAGGTGTTGGTACAGGCCTGTCACAGAGCAGGGTCTTTATGCCATTACCAGCTGAAACTTCTGCAACAGTATCAGCAAATTCCTCAGACGAAAATCTAGTATCGTATCCGATTATCAACCCTTTATTTGCCAGGTTCTGTGCCAAGATATAATCGCTAACACCTTGTGCACAGTATCTGACATTTTCGAAAGTGAAATCGTCAGCTATGATTCCTCTCCATCCGTCTGTACCAAATTGAATTGGCATTTTCTAACCATCCATTCACTAAAATATAATCAACCATATCTTACAGAATATACAACCAAATATAAATGATAAGAATTCTAGCAATTGAAACCTACAGATTAACTATCCAGTAGGTCCAAGAGAAATACCGGGCTGCAGATCAGCCGTCACATTCATTCCAGATGCCACCATACAGAGATTCCCTATCCTGACTTTATCATCTACTGTAACATCATCAGCCAAGATACATTCCGTCAGAATCACTTGGTGCCCTAATTTAACACCATCCCATAGCACAGAACCCGATATTACATTGTCCTCTCCGATTGTCACTCCAGACCCTATAACTGTAGGACCTCGGATCACCGATCCTGCTCCGATGAAACAATCCCGCCCGACAATGACAGGCCCTTCTATTACAGCCGAAGGGTGGGCAAAATATCCTTCTGTATTCAGAATATCTCTATTCTCAACAATCATGGATTCATCGACAGCATTCAAAATATCATGATTAACTCTAAGATAATTCGATGGCGTACCTAGATCAATCCAATATGGATTATTCCTGTAACCGTACATTGGGATTTGAGTTTCTAACAGAGTCGGAAACAAACCTCTCTCAAACATATAAAACTCGTTTTCAGGGGCAATTTGCAGAATGTCTGGTTCCAAGATATACACCCCACCATTAATCCAATTGCTCTTTGTTTCACCAGGATTAGGTTTTTCTATAAATTTCTCTATGTAACCATCACCTTTAATTTCAACTACACCAAATTGAGAAGGGTCGGATACTTCTTTCAGAAATAATGTGGCCTTAGAGTCCGCATCATTATGGAATAACAACATCTTCGATATATCTAAGTTGGTGAATATGTCCCCATTAAGAACCAAAAAAGTATCATCTAATAACTTTTCTACATTTTTTACAGCACCTGCTGTACCCAGAGGACTCTCCTCTAAAACATAATGGATATTCATATTTGCGTAACCATTGTCACCAAAATGGTTCCTTATGTTATCTGACAAATAAGAGACAGTTATAATGACGTCTGTAACATTATGTGCTGCTAGGCTATCTAACATGTGCTCCAAAAATGGTCTGTTCAAAATCGGAACCATGGGTTTTGGAAGGTTATTTGTCAAAGGACGGAGCCGAGTCCCTGCCCCACCAGCAAGTATTACGGCTTTCATCTCGAAACCTCAGCACAAACAAACATATAAAGTATTATCCTATTTTATGTTGGCTTCTGACCGAAGAATGTCTGCCTTATCTGTTGATTCCCAAGGTAAAGAAATATCTTCTCTACCAAAATGCCCATACGCAGCAGAAGGTTTATATATAGGTCGCCTAAGGTCTAAATTATTTATTATTGCGGCAGGACGAAAGTCGAAGTGTTTATCTATAAGATCTACAATAACCTGATCATCGACATGACCAGTACCAAAAGTTTCCACGGCTACGGAAAGAGGAGAGGCTCGACCTATAGCATAGGATACCTGTATCTCCAACCTATCGGCAAGACCGGCAGCAACAACATTTTTCGCGACATATCGTGCCATATAAGCTGCCGATCTATCAATCTTGGTCGGATCTTTGCCTGAAAACGCTCCGCCTCCATGCCTGGCCACCCCTCCATACGTGTCTACAAGTATCTTGCGCCCAGTTAAACCAGTGTCTGCTACAGGACCCCCCACCACAAATCTGCCTGTAGGGTTTATATAGATTTTAGTATCCTTATCACACAAATTTTTGGGAATGATTTCGTTGATCACAAAATTAGTTATATCTTCGTTTATAACCTCTTGAGACACTTCTGGAGCATGTTGAGTACTAACAACTATGGCTTCTATTCTTTTAGGTGTACCATATGAATATTCCACCGTAACCTGTGCTTTACCGTCTGGCCTCAAATATGGAATAATTGCTTCCTTACGTACTTCTGCCAACCTTTGGCACAACTTGTGCGAAAGGTCTATAGACAAAGGCATTAGCTCCTTGGTTTCGTTACAGGCAAAGCCCACAACCATACCTTGATCTCCTGCCCCTATCTTCTCGGGATCTTCAATACTATATTTTGAACCTTCTTTTTTGTCTTCCTGAGAGGAATCAACTCCCAAAGCTATATCCTGTGACTGTTCCTGCAGAGAGACTATCACTCCGCAACTCTTAGAATCAAAACCAAAATCCGGATCGTTATAGCCTGCTTGATATATGGTGTTCCTGATTATGCTGGCAACATCTACATAGCTGGAGGTAGTGATCTCACCCATTACTATAACCAAACCATTCGTTACACACGTTTCACATGCAACCCTTGCCGCCGAATCTTTAGCCAGAAGAGAATCAAGTATGGCGTCCGAGATCTGGTCACACAGTTTATCAGGATGACCTTCTGTAACCGATTCCGATGTATATAAATATGATTTTGAATCTGTAAAAGCGAATCCCATTTTTAATTCCTTTTGTCTATTCCATAAATTAGATCGAAACAACTGAGAGCTGATTTGCAACACGTCGTTATTATTTAAACATATTCAGTCCTGAATCGGAACTAGGTACCTTCTTCCCAACTTCTCAGATATAACTCTTGCTCCTCAGTAAGACTATCTATACCAATACCCAGTGAATGCAGTTTAATTCGTGCCACTGTTTCATCTATATCATTGGGAACTGAATGAACTGTTTTACCTAGTTCCTTTGCATTACCAACTAGATATTCTATGCAGAGAGCTTGGTTTGCAAAGCTCATATCCATGACCGAAGATGGGTGGCCTTCTGCTGCCGCTAAATTTATGAGTCTACCTTCACCTAATAAATACAGTTTGCGACCATCTTTTATACTATATTCCTCAACGGAAGATCTTATTAATCTCTTTCCAGACGAAATAGACTCAAGGTAGGGTATGTTTATTTCTGAGTTAAAATGCCCACTATTAGCAAAGATGGATCCATCCTTAGCGTTGTCTAAAGTTTCTTTATCTATTACGTTAACATCGCCAGTTGCAGTGATGAATATATCTCCCACATTTGAAGCCTCTCCAACTGGCATAACTTGATATCCGTCCATCACCGCTTCCAATGCCCGAACACTGTCAACTTCTGTTACTATGACGTGAGAGCCCATTCCTTTAGCCCTCAGTGCAATTCCTCTACCACACCATCCGTAACCACACACTACTACACTCTTTCCAGACCATAGAACATTCGTTGCCCTTGTAATACCATCCAACGTGCTCTGACCAGTACCATATCTATTATCGAAAAGATGCTTGGTATCGGCGTCGTTTATCGCTATTATGGGATACATAAGCTTATTTTCTTGGGCCATGCTTCTCAATCTTATTACCCCAGTAGTCGTTTCTTCTGTGCCCCCTATTACTTTGCCTAATAAATCAGTTCTTTCTTTGTGCAAAACACTAACTAAATCTGCTCCATCATCCATGGTGAAATGTGGTTTATTATCCAACGCCGAATGAATATGCTTGTAGTATGTCTCGTTGTCTTCTCCGTTTATAGCGTATGTAGCAATACCATATTCATTCACTAAAGCCGCGGCCACATCATCTTGGGTGCTTAGAGGATTACTGGCACATAAAACTACATTAGCCCCTCCATCCTTGAGAGTTATCGCTAAATTAGCTGTCTCAGTAGTCACATGCAAACAAGCTGCTATGTCCACACCTTCTAGAGGTTTCTCGTTAACAAATCTATCTCGTATAAGTTTCAAAACCCGCATCTCTCGAGCAGCCCATTGTATACGAGAGACGCCCTGATCAGAAAGGCCTATATCTTTTACATCACCACTTAAACCGTTTGACATTATGAGCCAAACCTCCCTAGCATAATATTACGTTCCGCTACATCCCATTTGAGAAAATACTTTGAGATTATTTTTACAAGATAGTTGAACCGAACGACTCGAATTGTGACCGCAAATCAAAAACCTGTGCATGATAGCCGATTTGTATATATCTGTCCAGTTGTATTGTGGCAAAACAATTGTTATATATTCTGAGTCAATTTAGACAAAACACTCTTAGGTCTTGCTCCAACTTGTTTTATTATTTCGCCTGCTGCCATTGATCCCAACATGCCACTGGATCTCATATCATAACCGTTCGTCATTCCATAAAGAAATCCCGCTGCATATAAATCCCCTGCACCTGTGGTATCAACTACGTCTTCTGTTCTGCAAGGTTCAATATTTAAAATCGTTCCGGATGCATTTATTACGGATCCTTTATTGCCAAGTGTGGTAACCAGTACACTAGCATCATTACGTCCTTTATCTATGGCCTTGTCAACAGAGTCTTCTTGGTAAAGAGCGGTCATTTCTTCCTCATTACCGAAAAGTATATCAACATATTCGGATATCAAATCACGGAACGAATCTCTGTGTCTTTCAACACAAAAAGAGTCCGATAGGCTTAAAGCCACCTGGCAACCCGCAGTTCTAGCAACTTTAGCAGCTTTTATCATGGCCTCTTTAGCGTTGTCAGTATCCCATAAATATCCTTCTAGATAAGTGATTTTGTGGTTAACAATTACGTCACTATTGATATCTTCTGTGGTTAAATCTAAACAAGCACCCAAATATGTGGCCATAGTCCTTTGTCCATCTGGTGTTATTACAACTAGACAAATAGCAGTAGAAGAATTGGTGTTAGCAGAAGTAACAGAAAAGTCCACTCCCAGAGCAGCCATATCTGATCTAAATACTTCACCAGAGTGATCATCACTTATCTTCCCTATGTAAGAACATTTGCCCCCCAACGAAGCAATAGCTGCCATCGTGTTACCTACAGATCCACCCGACATTTCTTCAGTGGAAGTCATATCAGAATAAATCTGTTCAGCTTGGACATAATCCACTAATCTCATGGACCCTTTTATTAAACCATGTTTTATAAGAAATGCCTCGTCTGCTTGGTAAAGAACATCCACCATAGCATTTCCTATACCCACCACATCATACAAATTACTAATACCGTTCATCCTATTCATTATTCATTTGTTATGCTTTTTCGGTAGGATAGTTACTAGTTATCCAGGCATTAGTCCCATCTTCTATGTTGTATAAACGATCGCTTGATATATCCATTGCAGCAGCCATCTCACAAGCTAAGCCACTCCGAACGCCCATTGCGCATATAAATAACAAATCTTTGTCGGATGGCAGTTCATCGACTCTGGACAAAATGTCATCTACAGGTATATGGATGGCTCCTGCAACGTGTCCAGCAGCCCATTCATTGGAATCTCTGACATCTATTACAACTGCCTCTCCTTGGCCGATCATATTGTTAGCTTCTTCGAGGCTGACTCTCCAGTATGGTTCACCAGGGTTTTTTCTTGCCATAAATATTCTCCATATTACAATATTTTTTTAAACTAACTCATATACTTTTGAACAAGTAGCCCGAGTTTGTCTACGTCTTTTGCGTCCACAAAATCTCTAGAGCTAATTATAGCGTTTTCCATCGCATAATTACACTCACAATCAACGCTTTGTGATAGATTTGGGATCACATCCTCTAATATTTTCTTGGATATCTTAATATTCTTATTTAAATTAGCTACAACCATATCCACAGTGACAGATTCTTCGCTGTACCTCCAACAGTCATAGTCAGTAGAGCAAGCCAATATCGCGTAACATAACTCTGCCTCTCTAGCCAACTTGGCTTCCGGCAAAGCGGTCATACCTATTACATCTGCACCCCAAGATCTGTAAAGATTTGATTCAGCCAAGGAAGAAAACTGTGGGCCTTCGATAACAACGTATGTTGCTCCATTGTGAACCTTGGCTCCTAACTTAGATGCACTTTTATAAAGATTGTGGCTGACTGTCCCACAAAATGGGTTGGCAAATCCCACGTGAGCCACAATGCTTCCGTCAAAAAATGTACTTGCCCTTGTCTTGGTCCTATCAATAATCTGATCCGGTATGACCAAATCAAGAGGCGCTATGTTCTCTCGTAAACTACCCACAGCACTTACTGCTATTACTTTACTGACGCCTAGTTTTTTTAAAGCAAAAATATTTGCTCTTACGGGTATATTTGTTGGAGAAATTGTATGCCCTGAACCATGTCTTGGAACGAATGCTACTGAAACGCCTTCAAGATTTCCGACAACGATACTGGAACTTGTTGATCCAAAAGGAGTATCTATGTTAACTTCCTTAACGTCTTCCAGTCCTTCAAGATTATATAAACCGGTCCCCCCTATAACACCTACACTAGCGTCAACCAATGATCAACTCCTTAATTGATTTATTGTAAGGGGCCGAAGCAACACCATTGTCAGTTATTATAGATGTTATGTATTTGGATGGAGTTATATCAAAAGCCATATTCAACACTTTAGATTCTTGAACCCCAATACTTATACCTTTCACGATAATCACTTCTTCGGCAAGTCTTTCTTCTATTGGAATTTCGTCTCCGTTGTTTTTATCCAAATCAATGGTAGTGATTGGAGCAGCCACGTAAAAAGGTAAGCCGTGTTCTTTGGCCAGGACAGCTAAACTGAATGTTCCTATTTTGTTAGCTACATCGCCATTAGAAGCTATTCTATCTGCCCCTACAATAACGCATTGTATTTCCCCTCTGCTCATGAGATATCCTGCCATAGAATCAACTATCAATGTTGAAGGTATACCAAATTTATTCAACTCCCACATAGTCAATCTGGATCCCTGGAACCAAGGTCGTGTTTCAGTTGATATCACTCCCTTAATTTTCCCTTGTGCCCACGCTTTCCTAATAACACCCAATGCAGTACCAAATCCACCTGTCGCGAGTGGGCCTGTATTACAGTGAGTTAGAACAGAACTACCGCGCGGAATTACATCTGCTCCAAATTCACTTAGTTTTACATCAGATTCATATGACTCTAAATGAATAGACTTGGCTTCCTCCAATAGTTTTGCTGCCAAATCTTTTCGTGGAATCAACATGCGTGACTTAGCAATCATACGTTCTACAGCCCATTTCAAATTAACGGCAGTCGGTCTTGCCTGTATTAACGAAAACCCGATGTCTGCTATTCTGTTCAAATCAAATTCTTCTTTAACTTGCTTAAGTTGAAAACAAGCCAATGCTAACGCGTATCCAGCTGCCACTCCAATAGCTGGGGCTCCCCGTATTTTCATATCTCTTATAGCAGAAAAAACTTCCTCCCAAGTGTTCAAATAGAGAAATTTTTCTTCTTGAGGTAATTTAGATTGATCCAATAATTGTAAATGGCCATGATTGTCGATCCATTTTATCGGATTTATTGCGTTTTCAGATAATTCACTCAAAGCAAATTCCTACATTCTTTCTTTCCATATAGTTAAAGGAGGAGTTTATCTAAATCACTCAGCCTATTAATATGAAAATCTGGCTCCTTTATTTTCTCTTGCCCTTCTGCATCTCCTAGTAAAACAGTTTTCAGTCCCGCTTTATTAGCACCATATACGTCATTTAAGATATGATCACCCACATGTATTGATGCGTGGGCTGAGCAGGATAATTCTTTCAGAGTCATATGAAAAATTTCGGTTGAAGGCTTACATAACAACACTTCATCAGAAAATGTGAGTACTTGAAAAAAATCGAGTATGTTATGGTTTTTCAAGTATCTACGAAACAAACGTCCTGGTGTCATACCAGTATTAGAGATTAAACCTATCTTATAACCTTTTCCAGTTAAACTCTTTAATATATTCTCTGATTCCGGATCCAAAGCAGGAGGAAATGCGAAAAAAGCCTCTCCATACCAATAGTTTATTTCTTCTATGGTGGTCTTATTCAAGTCATGGGAGAGGTTTTCAGCAATACTATCAATAAATATTGCAACCTGATGATCAAAACTGTAATCTTTCTCTGCTTTGTGAGCTTCTCGACATACTCGGTAACATGACCTGTACGCCTCCTGAACATGTTCGTAAGAAAAATCGTATCCTACAGCATCAAGAGAGTTAATTGTTTCTTCTATACGACGTTGCGCTCTAGATCTTCCGAGTTCCCTGTTGTCCATTATCAAAGTTTGCCAAAGATCAAACGTTATCCCTTGAATATCATCCAGCATAAACACCTCGGAAACTGACGCCCTAGTATGTATCAAATGAAATTAGTGTGAGACAACACTACTACAATAAAGCACAATAATCAAAGATTTAAAAGGACCCTGAAATCATACTCTGAAAAGTTTTTTGCGCCTTTCAATCCAACTAAGTCAGCAAAGACTGAAATACCTGCTATCTCCCCACCCGATCTTTTTACTAATGCAATCGCAGCCTGCAATGTACCTCCGGTAGCAAGTATATCGTCAACTATTAAAATTCTTCGACCTAAATCCACACTGTCAGAATGAATCTCCAAAGTCTCGGTGCCATATTCCAATGAATATTCTATCTGTGAAGTTTCTCCTGGCAATTTACCTTTTTTCCTGATAGGAATGAATCCACACCCTAATTGATAAGCAATAGGTGCACCAAATATATAGCCTCTGGCCTCTATGGCTACCACACTATCTATAGATTTTTCCATGAACGGCTCAGACATATCTCTAACTGCAGACTGGAAAGCAAAATTGTTCTTCAAAAGAGGCGTTATGTCTTTGAACAGGATTCCCTGCTTAGGGAAATCAGGTATTTCTCTAATAAAATCTAGATAATTTATCAAAACCTAACTCCATAAAGAAAGTGTGACAAAAAGGACATCGCATTGGAATATAGCAATATGTATATTTGAGTGTCAACTTTTTGGTGAATTCGTTACCGTTCGAACACTGTTATTATTTTCTGATAGAATAACCAGTAAACTTGGAATCCTAAAGTGTTAACGGAGACTACCATGGGATTTGCTTCCACAATGTCCCTGCACCCGAGGAACGTGTTTTATGGTTGGTGGATAGTATCCGTAGGTGTTGTATTGGCCATAATAAATGGCAGTTTTTATGTTTATGGATTCGGTGTATTTTATATCCCTTTATTGAACGAACTTGGCACTACCAGAGCCGCGTTGGGCGGTGTCATTGGACTGGCGAGGTTGGAAGGCGGTCTGATAGCTCCCATAGCAGGTTGGCTCATTGACAAGTACGGCCCAAGAAAACTACTTTACATTGGTTTATCCACAGTTGGAATATGCTTCTTGTTGCTGAGTATTATCACTAAGTTATGGATGCTCTATGTAGTGTTTATGTTAATAGCAACAGGCTCGAGTTTTGGTGGGGGGCGCCCAATAAGTGTTGCAGTTGCAAATTGGTTCTTGAGAAAAAGGGCTCGAGCATTAGGCATATTATTGGCCGGTATTGGGTTAGGCGGGAGTGGAGTATTCTTTGTAGCCTGGATCACCGAAAATTTTGGATGGAGAACAAGCGCTATTGTAGCAGCGTTGTGCTATTTTTTTGTCGCGATACCTTTAGTATCTCTTGTATACCATAAACCTGAAGATTTGAGTTTACACCCGGACGGTATTCCAGTAGAAGAATCCTTGAGTACAAACTCTGCGGATGAACCGCTCGAACTCGAACTAACTCCCAAACAAGCCCTGCAATCAATGTCATTTTGGTTACTGGCTATAGCATTTGCTGCCTGGTCGGTGACAGTTACGGTCGTGGCCGTATATCACATACCTTTTCTGATTGAAGATTTGGGAACTAACCCAGTACAAGCCGCCTCAATAGCTTCATTAACTTTGTTGTTATCGGTACCTGGAAGGATAATATTTGGATGGATAGGAGATATTCTAAATATAAGAATACTACTTAGTGCAACATTATTCGTACAGGCTATAAGCATCTTAATAATGTCTCTCGTTACATCACCCTCATGGGTCCCATTGTATATGGCACTACTGGGACCTTCTTACGGAGGTTCAGCTTCACTGCGACAAGCTATAGTAGCCCATTTTTATGGCCGCAAAAATTTTGGCACAATAAGTGGACTGCTTCAATTCGTTGACCTGCCAGGTGCCGTACTTGGACCAATCTTAGTAGGCTGGTTAGTAGATAGTTTCGATGGTTATAGTGTTGGGTTTCAGGCC
>CEUS01284592.1_pt1 | contig 27065 bp, 23 predicted proteins | sample 427031 | NCBI WGS metagenome assembly CEUS01 (sample SAMEA2622837, study PRJEB7988) | marine metagenome | biome: marine biome (ENVO:00000447); feature: marine epipelagic mixed layer (ENVO:xxxxxxxxx); material: "saline water (ENVO:00002010), including plankton (ENVO:xxxxxxxx)" | depth 140 m | reverse complement strand
TCTTAGCCGGTGCTTTCTTCACCGCCTTCTTAGCCGGTGCTTTCTTCTTCGTTGCAGGTCTTTTGGCTGATTTCTTTTTTGCTGCCATTTGTCCTTAACGTTGGGTTCTATTTCTTTTGGTTTGTTTTAAAGGAGGCCTCTCGAAATCATAGGATAATCCGTTGACTGGGAAACCTCAATAAATTTACCTCACCTGGTCGCTCCTTAAAGGTAAATCAAATTGGAATCGCGACCTTGACTTTCAATCAACATTTGAAATACCCATTCGGTAAGGAGATAAAAAATACCGCGTATATTGATCTGGAACCGGGTTTGATTGAGCCACCATTACCTATAGTATTTTTGCCCAGAGTAAACTGTCAAAGATTCAAAATCTACAAAAGGACAAAAGGTGTAAATCGAGTTGCTGTGCTAACTGAACAAACTGTCAGTGTTTATTTGAAATTAGTATCAATGTTATCGATTTCAACAAAAAAATTTGCCTGCGGAAAATTTGAAATCAGGGAATAATCTGGCTACTCTTTAATGTTCGATGTAATGGTTACCATAGAGCTAGGAAATTTTAATGGCTAAAGTAATTCTAAACAACTTAACGAAGGATTACACCGATGGGAAGACAGGAATAGTCCGTGCAGTTAATCAAGTATCTCTTGAGATAAAAGATCAGGAATTCATGGTGCTGGTAGGCCCCTCTGGATGTGGCAAATCTACGACATTAAGAATGATCGCTGGACTAGAAGAAATCTCTGGAGGTTCGATTACAATTGGCAATCACGTGGTGAACGAAGTTCCCCCAAAGGATCGACAAATAGCAATGGTATTTCAGAACTATGCTCTTTATCCTCATATGTCTGTATACGACAATATGGCCTTTGGACTAAAAATAATGAAGTACCCTAAATCGCAGATTCGCGAACGAGTTTTGGAAGCTGCGGGTATTTTAGGGATTGGGGATTTACTGGAACGGAAACCGAATGCCCTTTCTGGAGGGCAACGCCAAAGAGTTGCTGTAGGTCGTGCAATTGTTCGTAAACCGAAGGTATTTTTATTTGATGAACCTCTATCTAATTTGGATGCAAAGATGCGTGTTTCAATGCGCGCTGAAATATCAAAACTTCATTCCCGGCTTAATTCTACAATGATTTATGTAACTCATGATCAAGTGGAAGCAATGACCATGGGTGATCGTATTACAGTGATGAAGGACGGTGACATAATGCAAGTCGCCGAACCACTTACCCTCTACAATAAGCCAGCCAACATTTTCGTTGCAGAATTTATTGGCAGTCCTCCAATGAATTTCCTAAATGGAAAAGTAAATCGTGAAACCAATCAATTACGATTTACTGAAAATGGGGAAAGCCCAGTTTCGTTTGTTTTAAGTCCAAAGTTGGAAGACAAAATCAAGAACCATATCGATCGCGAAATCATCTTAGGCATTCGACCAGAAAACCTCTTTGATGCGGAGTCGGCTCCTGATTTAGACCCTTCCCGTTTGATATCAGCAGAGATTGAAGTATCCGAGCCGATGGGGGCAGAAACCTATCTGTATCTTAGAACGGGATCGCATTCTCTTGTTGCCCGGGTGGAAAGTAACATCCGATACACAATTGGGCAAAAAATTTCCATGAGCATTGATCAAGACTTCGTCCATTTATTCGACCTAGATACGGAATTAGCGCTGTAGTAATTGCGTCCTTCTACATCTATATCCGAAGGAAGAGGTCTATTGAACCATATAGAATTTTAAAAGTGCTCAAATCGATTCGAAGGGCGAGGGAGCCTTTCTTCTAGCAATGTATCGGGTCTAAAAAAAACATCGTCAATAACTAGAGACAAGTCTGCCCCAGTGACTATAAAGCGCGTTTTATTGCGCGAAATCTCATCAAGAAAATCAATACGTTTAATTATTACCTGGTTTTGGATTTTTTTCAGGCTAACGATTTTAAAGCTTTTAAGCGTTTGTCTCCTTGGCCCAAGAATTTGGGCTTTAATCAGCACCTTGAATTTGGTATCGATAGAAACTCTAACTGCTTCCATATCGGGATTAGCCTTTCGAATAGCCAGAGGAGGTATCATCAAAAACATGAAGGCCCTTCTCCCTTTCAATTTCGAGACACCTTCATATATGTAATCTTCCCAAAAAAGAAATGGCATCTGTAATTCAAAAGGGGTAAGAACCAGCCCCGGGAATAATGGGAAAAAGAGAGAAGCTCCTTTTATCATTCGGAGCGTTTTAGTACCCTTTCTAATCCTCCAGGCAACTGGATCGATTCCATTTTCTAAGAACAGACGAATTTCGGCTTCTCCATTGCCTGCAACCGGTTCTAATCTTATAACCGTCCTTGTCCCGTCATTTTTAGAATTTCCCCAAATTTGCCCTCTGTGATAAGTTTCTTCGCCTTCATTTGGAATATTAAGAAGAAGAAAACTAAGACTGTATTTCTCGGAAATACCCTGGTATCGAAACTCCTCCAAAGCTGAGAAAGCATCTACCTCGTCCAGCCTTAATTCATCCCCTTTCGCATTAAACAAGAAAAGAAAAAGGAGAATAAATATCCCTCCGTTGCGGTGATTATCAGTCAATTATAATACAGATAATCGAGAATGTTTTAGGTTAATTGAAGGAAGTTTTTAGAGAAATATCTAAAAACAATACAATATTACGGAAAACTCATTTTCCTAATATCAAAAGCTGAATAGAACCTAATCCTAATTTCCCACAACTCTTCTGTTATAACGCAATCTAAGGTTCAGTAGTAAAAGAGTCTTCTACCGATGGAGATGATTCAATCACAGTATCCGAATGGACTGAATCATACGCATTTTCATCAATTTGGATAGGGAGTTTTTCCGATGAAAGCTGGGGCAGGATTTCCCCTGAATTATTCGGGTTTTCTGAGTTCAGAATGTACCCAAGATAAAGACCAAAACTGATTATAAAAAATGCACATGATGCAATAATGGTGCTTTTGGTTAAAATATTACCAGTGTTGGCACCGAAGGTCGATTCAGCAATTCCTCCACCAAAAGCAGTGCCCAAACCTGCATTTGTATTAGCTCTCTGTAGTAGAACAACAAAAACAAGAAAAAGGCACACAATGATCAAGAGAAAGGTGAATATAGTAATTAGTATATTTGCCATAATCGTAATCAATCTCCCAGAACTTTTGTTTTGATAAGCTATCCTTTTTTTTGAAAGTAATCCGAGAGTCTATAGGGTAGATTCCTTTTTTCATTCAACCTGGACGGCCATCAAGATAAACTCAAGGCATTTAGAAACCGTTAATACCTATAACTTCCAAGATTCTTTGTAAATCCTCGTTTCCAAAATACTCGATTACAATTCGACCCTTACGACTTGAATGGCGGATATGAATTGGAGTATTTAACTGCGTTGCCATTCTTTTTTCGAGATCCTTTAAAGCAGTTAGCTCTTCCTTTGGTCGTGGATTAGATGTTCTTGAGTTTCTTCCATCACGATATCTAGAAACTACCTTTTCTAATTCGCGAACACTCATATTTTCTTCGAGAATCTTTCTTGAAACCAAAACTCTTTGGTTCGCATCTTCAATCTGAAGCAAGACCTTTGCATGGCCAACTGACAAAAGACTGCGCCCCAGGTATCCCTGAATCTCTTGATCCAATTGCAAAAGCCGGAGAGCATTGGCCACCGTCGCCCTTCCTTTCCCCACTCTCTCAGCGACAGCCTCTTGCGTCAGATCAAAATCACAAACCAGACTCGCATACCCTTTAGCTTCTTCTATAGGATTCAGACCTTCCCTCTGAAGATTCTCAATCATCGACATTACGGCACTAGAGGTATCACTAGCTTCGATAATCCGCGCGGGGATTGTTTTCAGTTTTAACTTGAGGCAGGCTCGATACCGTCGCTCACCAGCAATTATCTGATACTTGTTCCCCACTTTACGGACTACAATAGGTTGCAACAACCCTTCTGACCGAATACTCTCTGCTAAATCAGAGATACTCTCCTGATCCATATTTGTCCGTGGTTGATAAGGGTTTACATCAACTGATTCTACTGCGACTTCTGACATCGCTCCCCCACCAATCATAGAATTGCTCTCAGATATACTAACCGTTGTTTCGGGGGCATTAACGGGTTCACTTTCGGCAACAGTCGTATCCTCAGGCTGGGTTACCCCACCCCGAATTAACTCAACCAATCCCCTGCCAAGTCTTCTCTTTTCAGTCGCCATTCTAGAATTTTTTTTCTTTCTGAGGTATGAATATTGTCTCACCCGCCATCAGCCTTGTAGGATCCAGAATCTTATTCGCATTCTGAATATCCTGGACAGTTGCATCAAACTGCTTGGCTATCTGAGAGAGGGTGTCACCAGCCTGGACGGTATAGGCCAATCCTTGTTTTGGATATTTATCGGAAAATTTAAATTCTGTCTTAAAATATGACTTATTGTCGATCGACTGAGCAAGAAGATTAAGAGCTTCCTCGGTCTGGGATGCGAGCTTAACGATTTGACTTCTCACTTCAGAAATTTGCTCCAAACCGACTTCATCAGTTTGTTTTTGGAGATTCCTTTGAAATTTTTCTAATCTTTCATTTAGCCTATTAAAAGATACATAGTTCTCTGAAAGAAGTTCCTTGCTTTTCTCGATCTCGTTGATCCTACCTTCCAAATTCGAGTTTTCTCTTCGCAATCCTTCACTCTCAATGCGGAGTTTCCCAACTTCCTGTCTTAAAACCTCCATGTCTTGCTTAAGATTAGCCCACTCAATTCTAGGAACCTCCATTGTGTTTGAATATGGAGAGTTTCGAGCTCCTTCAGCACTAACAATGTTAAGCATCAAAATCACGAGTATCGTCGAACGATAACCTGAAAATATTTCCCACATGCTCATCCAGAATTCTAATTACTCTTTCCGTCCATAGTGATACTTCATTCACTTCCCCTTGTAAACGCGATTTTGGAACCAAAAGGTTTCTTTGCGAACAGAGGAACCATCTGCATGCTTGTGACAACTGTACCGTCTGTTATTTTGAATCCCCTTAGAAACTCTGAGGCAGGAAGCATCCTACCACCTGGTCTTTGCATCTCATCAATCCTTAAAACACCTTCTTTAGTTGCAACTGTCAGATAATTGCTATGCAACCGTAACGTTCCTGGAGGGTCTTTCGAAATTCGAGGCATAGCAACTGCTTTCCCAATTCTTAACTTCGAACCCTGGAGTTCAATGAAACTTCCTGGCCAGCCATGAAGAGCCCTGATTCTGTCTCCTAAGGTTTTAGCCGAATTAAAAAAATCGAGTTGTCCATCCATTTTATTAAGGATTCGAGTGTAGCTGGCCTTGTCATGCCATTGCTCTTCCCAGTTTGCTCTACCAGAAATAATTAAATTCTGATTCCTCTCCCAAAGGGAAACGCTAGCATCCGCTAGCTTTTCCCGTAAACATGGAGCTGTATCGCTTTTTTCAATAGCTACTTTTTCTTGATCAACGACCGGCCCTGAATCGAGTCGAGCTTCCACTCGCATTAGAGATACTCCAGTAACAGTTTCTCCCGCCGCAATTGCCCCTTCTATTGGGCTTGCGCCCCGATAAAAAGGTAGAAGCGAGCCATGAATGTTTACCGTAACTAATCGAGGCTGTTCTAGAACAGCCTTGGGAAGGATATGCCCATAAGCCATAACCAGTAAAATTTCGCATCCACTTGTCTTGAGCCAATCAATTTCATTTCTGGAGATCTTGGCTGGTTGTAATAGATTTAACCCTTTAATAAGTGCCCACTTTTTAATCGGGTTTTCTGTAACCTTCATTCCGCGTCCGGTAGCCCGATCAGGATTGGTAAATACACCGATTACATCCATAGCTCCGCCATTAGCGGAACCCAGGTACTTCAACAGCGGAAGCCCAATCGGATCCGAACTCATAAATGCTATTCTAGTTGGTACCTTTGCTAGATTCTTCAAATTGAATTGGGCAGCCCTTCAATTGGAATTCCGATATGAAACCATTCTCAAGATATCTGCGGTAATTATCTTCAAAGTATACGGATCGATTACAGAAAAGACGTATTCGGATTGGGCGCTTACCGACCTGGACTGCGTAATAAATCTTCAATCGCTTCCCTTTAACCAAAGATGGCGAATTCCTAAGCATCAGGCCTTTTATCAACGAATTAATGCGAGAAGTTGAAAACTGCCTATTTTGAATCTCTTCGAGTCTGCGGGCGCAAATTAAAATCTGACCTAAATCTATTTTTTCAAGGGCAGAAACATAAATAATTGGGCTTTGGGGCAGGAAAAACAACTCCTTGCTAATCGCATTTGAATAAGTTTCTAGAAACCCCGCTAAATCTTTGTGTTGGCCTGGAGGATCTCGTTCAAATAATTCATTTGCTAAATCCCACTTATTAACCACCACCACGAGGGCACGGCCAGCTTTGATCGCACGGCCAGCCAAAACTTTATCCTGACGAGTAACACCACTTAGGGCATCCAGTACCAGGAAAACAACATCTGCTTTTTCTATCGCCTGATCTGTTCGAACAGCAGAAAAAAACTCGACAGATGAATTCTCCCTGCGTCGTTTTTTGATTCCAGCAGTATCGACAAGTCGAAACCCCCATTTGTTACCATCTGAATCTGTGTGATCGAGATCTAACTCAATTACATCTCGAGTTGTTCCAGCAACCTCATTGACGATAAGTCTTTCCGATTCAAGCAAACCGTTACAGAGCGCAGACTTTCCAACGTTTGGCCTCCCAACAAAACAAATCTTGATACGTTCCGTAGTTGATTCTATTTCGTTTTTAGGTCTTTTATTTAAGAAATTTCGAATGCTTCTTTTAAGATCATTAATTCCACGACCATGTTCTGCGGAAACCAGAAAATTTGCATCTAAACCAAAATGAGAAAACTCAAGGATTTGCTCTTCTAAGCTGGATGAATCTATTTTGTTGATAATAAGATAGGGAATCTTACCGCTTTTTCGCAGTTGCTCCAATATCTCTTCATCAAGAGCAGTACATCCTTCCCTTCCATCAACTACAAATAGAATAAGTTCCGCCGCATTTATAGCCACAAAAACTTGATCTTCAATCGCTTCAGAGATACCTGGCAAATCTATATCTCGCTCCAGACCAATACCCCCTGTATCCATCAAGACGTATTCACCGTCGATTTCAATAGGGTTAACGTCCCGAGTAACTCCAGGTTGGTCATGAACAATCGCTATTCTTTGACCAGCTAATTGGTTAAAAAGACGACTTTTCCCAACATTTGGTCTCCCCACTAGTGCTACGCTATGTTTACCCTCCATGTACAGTCGACTTTCCCGGAATTTCTCGAAATTGTTTAAATGTTCCAAAGAGTCTTTAACTAGGACCTCAATCTCGGTTTTGAAAATATCCTTTTTGTACTTCGGAGACTTGCATTCCAATTCGTTTCATAACTTGAAGCATATCACACCAGATCAATCGCTTTGTCTCCTTCAAGTTATTACGAAGTACGTAAGAAGGGTGATAAGTAGCTACCAAAGGAACCCCTACATATTCAAACCACTTTCCTCTTACTGAACCCATTCTTCTATTTGGATCTGGGCCAAGGAGTCCACCAACTGCCGTATTGCCTAAAGCGACTATCACCTTAGGCTGAACAATCTCAAGCTGAGCTCTAAGATAGGGCAGGCAGAATCGCATCTCCTCTTGATCAGGTGGTCTATTCCCGAACCCAGATTCAGTAGCAGGTCTCCAATTCATAATATTTGTAATATATACCTGATTTCTCTGAAGACCCATGGCCCCGATAATCCGCGTAAGCAACTGGCCAGCTTTACCAACAAACGGTTCTCCGATGGTTTCCTCATCTGCTCCCGGAGCCTCTCCGCAGAAAAAAATATTTGCATCTAAATTCCCTACACCAAAAACAACCTTTTTCCCCGGTTTAACATGATGCCGGCATACCTTGCAGTTCAGGACAATATTTCTGAGGTAGTTCCAATTCTCCAATTTATTTTCATGAGGTAATTTGATGTCGAGAGAATCAGGGATAGGAACATCCAAATCCTCCTGCGAATATTCTTTCCTATTTTCTTTAGACTCAACTTTCCCGCGGGTTTTGCTAGGGTTATCCGTGGTCTTTTTCAATAAACCATCAAGGAGTTCAATAGTTTCGTCTTCCAAATAAATATGCTCAACACCGGATGCCCTTAATCTCCTAAGCTCAACAACAACTGCCTCAAAATCCGATCGCATTTCCTCATTCTCGCTTCTGTTCTACTTTAGTAAAAGACATCATCCTTTATTCACAGAAGGAAGTAATCTCTCTACATATTTACTAAGCAGATCAAACTCAAGGTTGATCTCGTCTCCTACTTTCCTTTCACCTATATTGGTATCCATTATAGTGAGAGGAATCAGGTATACCCCGAATCCAGATTTATCGACTTCGGCCACGGTCAGAGAGATACCATCGATAGCGATGCATCCCTTATAGACCACATATTTCATAAAACCAATCGGCGGTTCGACTCTTAGGTAGTAGTCCTTCTGCCTCGCCTCGAGTTCCGTGATCCTCCCGATCGCATCGATATGCCCCGTGACAAAGTGGCCTCCAAATCGACCGTCAGAACGCATACTTCTTTCAAGATTAACTGACAAAACATTGGGCAGATCGGTGGGATCTGATAAACCTTTAACAGATCCCATTGTTAAAGATTTCCTTTGCCTTTTTTTAAATTTCCCAAGTGAAGTATGCCGAATTGTCTCGCCGACTACATCAAACGAAACTGTCGATTGATCAATATTAGCTACCGAAAGACAACACCCGTTAACAGCTACACTTTCGCCAAGATTTAGTCCCTCCATTATTCGATTTGCAGAAACTTTTAATCTCCATGCTTTTGGTCCCTCCTCAAATCGAAGAACAGTCCCTTTCTCCTCAATAATTCCTGTGAACATGATTGATTACCTCACTGGCGAATGGACTTCAACGTGCAAAAAGGCCGCAAGTTCATAAACCGAAGTCCAGTAGATTTCTATTTTGATTTAACCCTACATCAAACTTTGTTAAAGTGATTAATATACAAAACTTATTCGCTCTTCTTCCTGAATGTTGCCTGAGAATTGCAGATGAATTTATTAGATCCCAATAATTACAGGTAAATAGTCGAACCATCAGGTGCTCTGGGACCAGATCTTTCCCAGTGAATATAACCACCAGCCTTTACTGCCTCCTCGTTAATTTCGACCCCCAATCCTGGACGATCAGGGCGTAGGTGAAGATACCCGTCTTTAGGTAAATACGGATCCTCCAGCCATGGATCTCGATCCGGCATGCAATATTCTAGAATCTTAAAATTAGGTGTTGCTGCTGCAAAATGAACATTCACAGCTGTCGCAAGAGGACCCATCGGGTTGTGAGGAGCCACAGTAACATAGTGTGCCTCCGCTATTGCAGCAATCTTCCGAAGTTCAAGCAATCCTCCACAAACGCAAACATCAGGTTGAATAATATCTACCCCATTTTGAGACATAAGATCCAGAAATTCAAAACGTGTATAAAGTGATTCCCCAGTGGCTAGCGGCACCTGCATTTGAGAACGAAGACTAGCCCATGCAGCCCGGTTTTCTGGTCTCAATGGCTCTTCGAAAAAATACGGATCGAATGGAGCTAAAGAATTTGCTAACTGAAGTGCTCTAACAGGCTCAAATATTTTGGCATGGGGATCAAAGGCGAATTCCCATTCTTCGCCACAGTTATTTCGTAGCTCCTCGAAATATCGGGCCGCTGCATTACAAACCCTTCCCCATCGGTTTAAATTCGGATCAAGCTGGAAAGGAGATGCTTTAAAGGCAGTAAACCCATATTCGGAATTCAACTTATGTGCTAAATCTGCTGTTCTCTTCGAATCTTCCCCTCCTATTCCTCGATAGACCCTAATACGATCGCGTACTGCACCACCAAGCAACATATAAACTGGTAACCCAGCAGCCTTTCCACTAATATCCCATAATGCATGGTCCAGTCCCGATATTGCAGCTAAGCCAATTGAACCTGGCGGAAATCGGAATTGCTGAAACAACTTTTGAATTATAAATTCTATTCTTCGAGGGTCCTCTCCCTTCACCAATTCAAAAACATACTCCAAGGTCGGGACAATTGCCAAGTCGGGTCCAACTCCGTAACATTCCCCCCAACCGAAAATTCCCTGGTCCGTCCCCAGCTTAACAAGTACCCGTGACCGTATTCCACAATTTGTGACGTAGGTTTGGAGAGTAGTAATCTTCATATGCAAAATCCATTAGTTATTCTCAGGCGAAAATTCTAAGACCGTAATCGCAAGCGAAATCCAAGCAAGACAAGAACATACCCGTATTATAACCAAGGTTTCTGTTTCGCCCTTAAAAGACTCTAACTGACCCGGTATCTCTCAAGAGTTTCGTAACGAGGTTCAATTCCTATTCCTGGGACTTCTGGAGGGCTGACTGTTCCATCATCATTTAGAACAAGGGTTTCTTTATAAATCTTGCCCCACATCGGATCCATGCGTTTTGGATAGAATTCTAGGATGAGGCCATTGGCGATAGCGCTCACTAGGTGGATATGGATTTCCTGCGGACCATGAGGAGCAATGTCAAGATCGTGTGCTTGGGAAATCGCAACCACTTTCATGAATTCGGTAACTCCACCAAGAATTACTGCATCTGGATTAAGAATGGGAACACACCCCATCGAAATAAGATCACGAAAACCATAGCGAGTATATTCGTTCTCTCCTGTTGCGAGTGGAATTGAAGTCTTCTCCGCAATTCTTTTGTGACCTTCTAAATCATCGGGTCCAATCGGTTCCTCAAACCAAAATGGTTCGTACTCCTCAACCCAACCTGCTAGCCGAACCGCTTCATACCATCGATATGAAGCATTCGCATCTATCATGAGGTCAATGTCTGGACCAATTGCATTCCGAACTGCTTTAACCCTCTCAACGTCTTCCTTAATAGGGAGAGCACCGATTTTCATCTTCACTGCCTTCGCCCCGGACTCTACATGTTCAATCATTTCTTCCTGTAATTCTCTAAGACCTTTCCCTTCCTCGTAATAACCGCCTGCGATATAAGTAGGAACACTTCTTCTAAATCCACCCAACATCTTGTACAAAGGCATTCCTGCTATCTTCCCTCGAAGATCCCAAAGAGCGATATCAATGGCGCTAATACCCCGGGTGGTTAGACCGCGTCTTCCAGTTAATTTTGGAACCCACATCTTGTGCCACAACCTTTCGACATCGATTGGATCTTCACCAACTAGCAATTCTTTCATATAATTAATGGTCGCTCCAACCACACCGCCTTTCTCTCCTCCTAAACCAATTCCCGTTGTCCCTTGATCTGTTTCAACAAAAACTAACCCAACTCCCGAATGGGTATAGGTGTGCAATCCGTTCGATATAGGTTTCATCCGCGGCCAACGAAAACTCTCTACCCTAATGTCTGTGATCTTCATAACCCATCTGTGACAAATAAATCGACTGTGGTCGATTTATTTGTCACAGATGGGTTATGTCCTACAAATTCGTATTCCTTTCACCTTCAACTATAAGCACACAGAAATATTCCGAAGGAATGATCCAGGCCGTTCCGAATATTGAGATTCATTTCTGTAACACAAGGGAGCAATCTCTGAAGCAAATAAGAGACGCATCTGCGTGTTTTGGAACTCTTGATCTTCAATTATTGGCGGAAGCGCGGGATCTAAAGTGGTTGGCTGCCCCTGCCGCTGGACCACCAAAGGGATTCTATTTTGAAGATCTAATTCAGAGCGATGTGGTTGTAACAAATTTTAGAGGAATTTATAACGACCACATTTCAATTCATATAATGGCATTTATTTTAGTTTTTGCCCGTCAAATGCATCTCTACTTCAGTGATCAATTCATAGGTCATTGGCGAAAAGGAGGTGAAACTAGTGATTCAATCTATCTACCTAATTCCACAGCTTTAATAATCGGTGCTGGAGGTATTGGTGGTGAAACTGCACGCCAGTGCAAGCACTTCGGAATGTCGGTTATTGCCGTTGATCCGCGAATACATGAGGCACCTGATGGAGTAGATAGGTTATACCGACCTGACAAACTTGACTCACTTCTTCCGGAGGCAGATTTTGTAATCCTAACCGCGCCACAGACTCCAGCAACTGAGGGTCTTTTTACATCGGCTAAGTTCGAAAAAATGAATAACAGCGCATATTTTATTAATATAGGCCGAGGATCGAACGTAATTTTGGCAGATCTGAATACTGCTCTAAGAAAAAATGAAATTGCAGGAGCAGCTCTCGATGTTTTCGAGGAAGAGCCTCTACCAATAGACCACCCATTATGGAAAGCTCCAAATTTTCTTATGACGCCGCATGTCGCAGCTTCCGGCCCTTTCCTCGAAGATCGAAGATTTGGGTTAATGATTGAAAATACTAAACGATTCTCGGAAGGAAAAGAACTACTGAATATAGTCGATAAGGCCAATTGGTTCTAGGAAAACAACCTCTAGGATATACATTTCATAAACTTCTAATGCGATTCTGATTTTGGAGAGAGAAAATCTAGTTCCGGATACAAATATAGAAAAGAATGAAACTCCTTAAAAAACTTACTACAACTCCAGGAATTCCTGGGCGCGAACACCGGGTAAGGCAGGTGATCCTTGAACAGATCGATGGCCTATTTGAAGATGTTCGAGTTGATGCAATGGGGTCTATTATAGCTGTCAAGAAACCAACTCGTTCTAGTCCAAAGCCACTTCGAGTTATGCTCGCCGCCCACATGGACCAAATTGGATTCATGGTTAAACATATCGACGATAAAGGATTTCTAAGGATTAACTCGGTTGGAGGATTTGATACCCGAAATCTTTTTGCTAGGATGTGCACAATCTGTCCTGATGTACGCAATCCGGATAACGATCTCAAAGGCGTACTTAATCCTGGCGGAAAACCAATTCACATAAGCGATCCTCAGGAAAGGAAAAAAATCCCTGAGGTTAACGAATTAACCGTCGACCTTGGCCTCCCATTGGAACAGGTCAGGGAAAGAGTAAAAATCGGAGACATGGTTGTTCTGGATGCTCCTGCACAAAAGGTTGGCGAAACGTTTGTTTCCCAATGTTTAGATAACAGGGTTGCTTGCTGGATCGCAATAAGGGCAATTGAAAAACTGCGTTCACATAATTGCGAGATCCACTGCGTATTTACTGTCCAAGAAGAAGTGGGAATTAGAGGAGCTGAGACCAGTGCATTTTCTGTTAAACCTGATATAGGCATTGGGATAGATACCACGCTTTGTGTCGATACCCCTGGCGTTCCAGAAGACATGCGAACCACCAAGCAGGGACACGGTGCAGCACTTACCGTAATGGACTCATCTACGATCAGTGATCTTGACCTCCTTGAGAATTTTGAATCGATCGCAAAAGAGAAAGAGATTCCCTATCAACGTTCAATTCTAACACGGGGCGGAACAGATTCCGCTTCCATTCAACGTGCTGGACCGGGAGCCCGAGTCCTTACCCTTTCTTGCCCTACCCGCTACATCCACACTGTAACTGAGATGGTTCACCTAAACGATCTTAACGCCTGCTGTAGCCTCCTGACTGCTTATCTTTCTCGGGCAAAACAAGAGTCTAATCCTTCGTAAATGAAACTCTGAAAGCCTGAGAAAAACTAAAAAAATCATTGCTCATTAGTGCGGATAATGAACCAAATTTCAGTTTACAAAACAGGAAAGTCACCTTAAAAAAATAAAGGCTGATCCAATAAGTTCTTATGGCGTTGAGATATTTTTTCTCCCTTGCTATAGTCTTCACTATGACGACTTTCGCTTGCTCTTATGGTTGGGCAAAAAAACACGTCCTCCTAGTTGATGCTATTAGTAATCCAGATTTTCCTATCCGGCCAGGTTTGTCATACACTATTATAAGCTCCGACTTGAAAATCGATATCGAATCTCCAAGGTACAAGAGAGCTTCGATCTGTGTGAAGTTTATTCTTTCCGGACTTGGCTACTACGAGGCGCCTAATCGTAAGAATGCAGATCTTTTAGTCGATATATCATACGGCATGGAAGAACCTCATGTCGATTTTGATGTTCGAAGTACACATCCTTCTACTTCTAGGATTGCCGAAGTAATGGATCCTACGGGACGTTCCCCCTATCCAAACAGGCGCTTCCACATAGGTGATCTCGGAATTGCAGGTGGGAGGAATACCCGCCTCGTAGGAACCACCGAGAGGATTATTCCTAAAACAATCTATGCGAAATTTCTCGAAATCACAGTAATCCAGAATCAGCCATTGAATAGTGACAAGGAGATAACCGAAGCTTGGCGTGTAAAAGTAATTCAGCAAAATGAAAGCACTGATATAGACAAATACCTTCCGCTATTAGCCGCTGCAGCTATCCCATATTTTGGGCAAAAAACCCAGAGCCAGGAAAAGGTAGTTTTGCGTGATCGAGACGAAAGCGTAATCTTCGTAAAGAAAGCATTACCTGAGGAACAATAAATCCATCAAGGCTTTCCTCAGAACAGGAACCTGATCACTCTTCTTATTTTCCCCTCGCATCAATAATTGAGTTTTCACCGATACCGCTCGTGTAATAGAGATCTTCATTATTCAATTTCTTCCAACTTCCACAAAAGCAAAAGCACTCAGGCATTTCTTGAGAACGGAATGGTTCATTGGTCTATTTCTTATTTAAGTACCGGGGAAGCTCTGAAGTACTACCACACCGAATCTGCTCCATAACTTGCCGAAGTTGGGTCTTTATAATTGATATTGTGTGATCCCCCCCCTCCCTACCCAATGCAGCGACTCCGTACATAAAAGGCCTCCCAAGAAAAGTAAAACGGGCGCCACAGGCAATTGTTCTAGCAACATCTGGACCGGACCTAATCCCACTGTCCATCATAACTTCAATGCTATCGCTATATTTTGGAGCAATTCGCTGCACAGACTTGATGGTTGATTCAGCCGCATCAAGTTGCCTCCCTCCATGATTGGAAACAATGACTCCATCGAGTCCAAGTTTTATAGCAATTTCCATATCCTCTTCGCTAGTAAGTCCCTTAATTATGAGCTTTCTTTTCCATTTATCCCTAAGCCGTGCTATTTTTGTCTCATTAAGGGTACCCTTAAAAGTTTCATTCATGAATCGGCCTAGATTTCGAAGGTCCAGGTTCTTTGGAATATAGGGTTGTAAAGTAGCAAATCGAGGTCTTCCGTGAAAAAGCGAACGAAGGGCCCAGTTTGGCTTTGTCGCCATCTGACAAATGTTCCTTAACGTCATTCTCGGAGGCATTGCCAATCCACTCCTTATTTCTTTTGCTCGGTAACCAAAAGTTGGTACATCTGAGATAATAACTAGTACGGAACATCCTGCAGCTTCAGCCCTATGAAGCAGCTTGTCTCTGAGCGTGTCATCAACGGGATGATATAGTTGAAACCATGCCTTTCCCTCAGTGATCTCACTGGCTTTCTCGATACTGGTAGTCGTAACCGTACTTAGGATAAATGGAATATTATGTACGTGGGCAGCTTTTGCTAAGATCGCCGAAGAATCGGGCCATATCATCCCCTGTAAACCCATTGGAGCAATACCGAATGGAGCATCGTAGGTATGCCCAAACAATTCAGTTTTTAAGTTCGATTCTGATGTTTTTGAAATATATCTTGGGACCAACTGAATTTCCTGTATTTCAGCTGTATTACGTTGAAGATTCACCTCCTCATTGCATCCTCCGTCAACATAATCGAAGGCAAATCGAGGAATTCGTTTTTTAGCACGTTTTCTGAGGTCCTCAACCAAGGGATAATTTGGATTGTAGTTAATTTTCATAGAAAGATTGAGTCAATCGGAGAAAAGGAATCAAAGAAAACAAAGAGAAAGGTAGCCGATTAACAACACCATTTAGATTTTCAAAACAGTCGCCTCAATGCATGCCCTAGCATGCAACAACGGAGTAAATTAGCGACCATGTTTATCTGCTACATATCCTGATTCTTGTTAAAAACCGACATCATACCCGTAGGCATGAAAACCTATACCTAGATGCATAAAAATCAATTCCTGCGCATTCTCTTTTTGAATACTACCCTATTCCATTCGGAACCAATAAATCAGGGAAACTAATCCAGGATGGTGATGTTGAATAAATTAAAGGTCCCAAGTTTTTACTTCAATACTCCTTAAACACTAAACTTAAACGTTGCATACTCGATATGCATTCTTAAGGGACTCTATAGTGTCTTTCTTAGGCACATATTCATGTCCCACAAAACCATTGTAACCAGTCCCTGCAATGGCCCGCATAACTGCAGGATAGTAGATTTCTTGCTCACTATCAAGATCTTGCCGCCCTGGATTCCCAGCCGTATGGAAGTGGCCGATACTATCAATATTCTCAATTATATTACGGATCAAGTCCCCTTCCATAATCTGCATATGGTATATATCGTAAAGCAGCTTAACTCGCGGTGAGCCAACTGCACGACAAAGATCGACGCCCCAATTCGTTCGGTCACATTGATAGTCAGGATGATTTACCTTTGAGTTGAGAAGTTCCATGCAAAGATTTATTCCTTTATCCTCAGCCTGTCTAGTAACACGACGAAGTACCTCAACGCAATTTTCTAGCCCCTCCTCTTCTGACTTTCCTTCACGATTTCCAGAAAAACATATAAGAGCAGGAATTCCTTTGGATGCAGCTAATTCTATATTAACTAATAATTCGTTCTCAATCCGATCATGGTTCTCTCGCTTATTTAATCCATCGGGAAGAGAGGCATGGCCTGAGAAGATTGCAATTTCAAGTCCATGATCAAAGATCATCGGCCAGTATTTCTCCTCAGCCATTTCAACCGATCTATAGCCTATGTCGGCTGCAGCCGCAATTATTTCTTGGGGGGACAGGTCTCCTCTGTTAAAGGGCCAGAAACAAATTGATTGTTTTATAGACGCCATTTACGAGCAATATCCAAGGAATCAAAACTACCCGCAAGCAAGGAATTGATCCAGCATACTAAACCTCAACACTGCTACTAGAATTAAGATTAATCTGAACCGCAATCCCCAGAGCCAAAATCCAGTGGATTTCCATTTCGACATACAACAGGAAAGTGTTTTCCTGCATTCGCCATCAATTCGCCATCCTCAAGTTGAATAAACTCCTTCATCAGATGATCCCCTTTCGCGTTGAATCGTGCTTCTCCAGTCATATAGTGGATAGCTATTGCTCGACGCGGTCGAGAAGAAGGATTCATTGGTGAACCGTGCCACGTAACTGAATGGTGGAATGAAACTTCACCTGCCTTTACCGGCCAGGGTTGTGCGTTTATTGTCTGGATTGGGCTACCCTTAGGTGGTTTAAAACCTTCTAGTTCTCGAAATTCCTGCAACCCATTCAAGTCTCTCTTAGTTCTCAAAAATTCGCTCTGTGGTCCCCACCGATGGCTCCCAGGCACCATCCACATACATCCATTCTCTTCGTCTGCATCATCCATTGGTATCCATGCTGATACCGGCGTCAAAGGACTAATTGTGGGCCAAGCTGGTGCGTCTTGATGCCAATGAGTTGCTCCCCCGTGCTTAGGTGGTTTATACTGAATTTGATCGTGCCAGACCATGAGATCTGGATGGCTTGTTAAAAGGCTGACTGCCTTTACAATAAATGGATGGTAGAGGAGTCGCCTGAAAATCTCTGAGGCTTCCCAAATATTGATAATTTGCCACACCGGGTTCTGTGAGGTTCTTATAATTCGATCCTCTTTTTCGTAACCGGCAGCGTTTAGATCCCGAAATACTACTGGCCGCTTATCGCCTGGCTTAAATCCGTCAGGTCCGATATTAAGAATCCGTTGAAGTTCGTCTACTATCTCCTCCAGTTCAGCTGAATCGAGGATTCGACCACCATTGAGAAATCCATCCCTATTGAATTGTTCAATCTGAAGATTGCTAATCATTATCAAAAAATCGAAACCATAGATTCCATACGATAATAAAATAGATAATCACACTTTAGTACTTAAGTGAATATATCTTTATATCTTCACCACGGATAAGAAGAAACTTAACACCTAGGTGTCTAATTCCCATTTGGCACGCAGAGCTGATTCCCTTTCCAAAAGCGTTGGATGCGAATAATAAAACCTGCTGTAAAGCGGATGAGGAGTTAGATTGCTAAGATTTTTCTCTGTCAGCTTTCGTAGCGAACTAACCAAATCACCGTACCCTTCGACAGCATCGCTAGCAAAAGCGTCGGCCTCGAATTCCTGAGTTCGTGACCAGCAATTCATGAATGGAATAAACCAAAATGACACTAGACCACTCATAAGGGAAAAGAGGATAAAGGCAGGAGATATACCCTCGGTTAAACTGAATCCAAAACCTTCGTAAAACCATGGGCTCTTTAGAAGCCAGGAAAGTATGAAGAATGCCAGCAGTACAGAAAGCGCAGAAAGCAAAAGCATCCGTGGAATATGCCCTAGCTTATAGTGACCAATCTCATGTGCTAAAACTGACTCCAATTCGGTGTCTGAAATCTGCTGGATGAGTGTATCAAAAAGAACGATACGCCGGAATCGTCCAAATCCTGTGAAAAAAGCATTGGAATGCCCGGACCTCTTGCTGCCATCCATAACTTGGATCGACTTCGTTTTAAATCCAGTACGATCAGAAAGTTTCATTAAACGATCCCGCAAATCACCAACAGGCAGAGGCTCCAATTTGTTAAAGAGAGGCATAATAAACATTGGATAGAGAATCATTAAAACAATCTGGAGTCCGAATACGGCTGCTGATGCAAATAACCACCAACCAGAAATGGTTACAATCCACAAAAGAAAAAGGATCACCGGATATCCAATTGCTAAGGTTAACACAAAAACTTTGATTCTGTCTACAATCCAAAGCTTTTGTGAGCTTTTATTAAACCCAAACCTTTCCTCTAATCGGAACTGGCTCCACCAATCCCAGGGTATAGACGGAATTGCGATTACCATTCCTACAAGGAATAGGATAAGAGCATTTGCCCATGAAGAACCTCCGAGAATAGAATCAAGTCTAGCAAAAAGCCACGGGAGGAATCCACTAAGGATGACTAATCCTAGGAATATTGTATCAAATACCGTTTTCCATATCCCAAACAAATTTTTTGCTAAAGTGTAAGATATCGATCTTTTGTAGGTTTTGTTATCTATGAATTCTGAATATGCATCAGGAACCTGTCCTGAGAACTCTTTTACATATTGCCTGTTTTTAAATTCTAGCCAGAGCTCAAAACAAGATTTAGAGACCAACAAAACGATGAATAGAATAGTGACTTCTGACATTATTTCATAATTTTGCTAGACATGGGTATAAATTCGAGACTAAACAACGAGAAGATTCCGTTTAGCGTAATCAGTTAAATCGGCTGTTTCAAATTGGAATAGTCTATTTAAAAATTCCTTAGGTCATATGTCGGGAAAAGAAAATAAAGATCAATCTTTTGAAGAGGCCCTTGCTAATCTTGAATCTATAATTGATTCAATGGAAAAAGGTGAAACGCCTCTTGGAGAGCTCGTTGAAAAATTCGAAGAAGGAACTAAACTCCTTAAAACCTGCCAAAAGCAAATTAAGGATGCAGAACTCAGAATCGAAATTCTAAAGGAAGAAACTAATGAGACTAATATCGATAAATTTGAGTTGGACCCCGAGCAATAGTCCAAACCGTATGTAGATACATCTGAGGACTGGTTTCCGCGCTATGAAAACTTTGGGAGGTAGTTATTGCTAGGGAACTATCAGCCGGAAAGAGAGCTCACACTAAAAATTCTTAAAGAGACTTTCTAAGGTGTGTCCAATTTAATAAAAGCTACCATGGTTACAAATTATCCGTTAGTCATTACCCACCGCATCTTCAACCAGTTCACTTAACTCGATATGCAATTCGTTGAGTTGGCCAGAGTTGACAGAGCTCGGTGTCTCAGTAACAAGACACTGTCCTTTCTGGGTTTTCGGGAAGGCGATAACGTCACGAATACTCTCTCTGCCACATAAAATTGCAACAAGCCTATCGAAACCAATAGCGATTCCGCCATGAGGAGGCGCACCATATTGAAATGAACGAAGGAGATACCCGAAGCGATTTTCGACGACATCGGCGGGAATCTCCAATACATCTTCGAATACTTTTCTCTGAACATCGGATTGATGGATACGAATGCTTCCTCCACCTAGTTCAACTCCATTAAGTACAACATCGTAATGCTGCCCCCGTACATTCAGCGGATCAGAATCAAGTAATGGAACATCCTCTGGTACCGGAGCCGTAAAAGGATGGTGGGCAGAGGCGTAACCACCCATTTCTTCATCGTAAAGCATAAGTGGGAAATCTGTTACCCATAGAAAATTAAACTTTCCGGGAGGGAATTTCAGAATTCCTCTCTTTGAAAGCAATTGGGCACACTCCAAACGAATCCGTCCCATAATGGTACAAGCCCGATCCCAAGTGGTAGCAGCGAAGAAAATAATATCGCCGTCGTCTACTTTTAGGCGCTCATTTAAAGCTGATTTTTCCTCCTCCGAAAAGAATTTTAAAATCGGGGACTTCCACTCACCATTTTCTACCTTGATAAAGGCCAGACCTTTAGCCCCTAACGACTTTGCTGCGTCTTCCGTTTCTTTAAGCTCACCCTGGGTAATATCTGCAAGCCCCTTGGCATTAATCGCTTTCACTACGCCACCACTTTGAATGGCAGAGGAAAAAACTTTAAATTCACAATCATTGAAAATGTCGCTGAGATCAACCAACTCCAGACCAAATCGGGTATCCGGCTTATCAATTCCAAATCGATTCATAGCTTCACGATAGGAAAGTCTAGGAAATGGAGTACCGATTTCGACATCGAGGACATCTTTCCAAAGCCGTTTCAAAAGGCCCTCGACCAAAGCATAAAGATCCTCACGATCAATAAAGGAAAGCTCAATATCGATTTGCGTAAACTCGGGCTGACGATCAGATCTTAGATTCTCATCACGAAAGCACTTCACAATCTGGTAGTAGCGTTCAACCCCTGCTACCATTAAGAGCTGCTTAAACTGCTGAGGGGATTGTGATAGCGCGTAGAATTTTCCCGGATTGAAACGGCTCGGAACCAGGAACTCCCGCGCTCCCTCAGGAGTGCTCTTGAAGAGCAAGGGCGTCTCTATCTCGATGAATTTATTATCATCCATGAAATCACGCACTACCTTGTAGGACAGATGTCTTTTCTTTAGAAAATTGAGACTGCCTGGCCGGCGAAGATCCAAATACCTATAGGTAAGACGCAAATCTTCATTAACGTTGTCCGTCTTCTCATCGTTAACTGGGAATGGCGGAGTTTTCGAGCTGTTGTGAATAGAAAGCTTCTCCGCCTCCAATTCAACAGAACCGGTTTTCAACTTCAAATTTACCGTATCCTCGCTTCTCAACTTCACCGTCCCTGAAACTTCGATTACAGATTCCGGTTTCAGATCATTAATAACCTCAGTGAATTTAGAATCCGAAGGATCAATTACAACCTGTGTCAATCCCTCCCTGTCTCTCAGATCAATGAATAGGATTCCACCATGATCTCTTATTGAATTAATCCAACCAATAAGAGATGCCGAAATTCCTGCATCTTCTTTTGTCAATTCGCAGCAATGATGACTTCTATTCATTTTGAAAAATCGAGAAAGGAACGGTTAAAATGCCGGAACGCCCGCTCTCGTCAATAACTTCCAATACCAAACTATGAGTCCCGGACTCAAGTGCATCTATTGAAATATTGAAATCTTCGATCCTAGAATCGAATAATCCATCGGTCGGTCGTAGTAATTTGGGGGGTTGCCCATCAAGAGAAAACCATGCCTCGCGATGAATACTAAAGGAATCGGATGACCTGAATTTGAAATCGACATCATTTCCACGAATATTCTTACCTGAAAGTTCAACGCGTGGGGGAGAATTATCGATCAAAAAAACCTCACTGAGGCGTTCACCTTTAAGAGCACCATCTCTTCCATTATCCGGCTCATCGCTAGCAATTATTTTAACTCTATAAAACCCCTCCCTAAAACCATTTGTATTAAACGTTATAATCGGTTCCATGATTTTTTCAGCAAGTTTGATCCAAACTGAATCCTTAATGTTCTGAATGCTAAGCGAAAAATGAAGTCGATCGTTGTTAGGATCGAATGACTTCCACGCAACTGTAAGAAGACCTTCTTCCCCCCTTTTCTTTAATTTGAGCCGGGGGATTGGAGTCTGAATCAGCCTTCCAGGGTTTTTCTCATCCAACAGTTTATCTAAATCAATATTGGGAGGATTTATAATCGCATTGAGAAGTTTAAACCCAACAGGAATGACTCGAATCACTCCCAGTTGTGGGGCGAAATTTTTGGTCCCATAAAACAACCTCACATTCTCGATGCCTGATTTCAGATGATCGAATGAGGCCCGATATTGGATGTACCTTCCATTAGGGCTCTTAATAAGAAGCCCGCTCTCCGTCAAATCAACTGATTTCCAGTTTCCCCAAGTAGCATCCGGTTCCTTTGTGTTTCCAGTTCGAGTTGAAAATGCCCCAAAACTATCAACAGCATTCTCGCTTACAGAAAGAATTTTGCCCCATTTGGCTATTTGTTTAGCATCGTAGACCCTAGAAGTGTATTCTCCTGATTCAGCCAATGAACCTTTAAGGCGGTAAATTATGGCGGGATTACTGGTGATAACAAACAGCTCTCCGTTGTTTTTCTTTGATGGAAATATTATCGAAACTTCACCTCCGGTTGGCGTTTGCTGTAGAAGGTTCCATTCTCCCCGCTTTCTAACAGAGAAAAGTCTTCCTTTATCGTTCGTTCCAATAATTAATTCATCCAAGTTACTAAAGATCATAGAAAAAACATGTGCCCTTGGAAGACCCCAATACGTTTCCACAAATCCTTCTTGATCGAGGCTATAGATAGTACTACTCCCTGAAGCCGCCTGGGACAAAGTATTTGTCCCATTAACACCAAACTGCTTTGCAGTGACGGTGAAGGTGTCATCATCCTCAATTTTAGTTTGAGTTTGCGGCGTAATCGGCTTTTTACCACGCGCTCCTGCACTGAAAGTTGAAAAATATATTTTGCCTCCATCATTAACCAGGATCTGCCTAATTTCCTGTTCTCCCGTATTGTAGAGGGCAAAACCACTTCCCTTAGAGTCTATCCTATATAGAGTCCCTCCTGGACTGCTACCAGCAAGCAGATTGCCATCCAAATCCCAACCTAATGAGGTGATGTGGGTCTGATCACAAGCGAACCATTTGGTCGGTGTATCGTTAGGCTGAAAGTCCTTTGGTAGCATATAAACAACAGCGGAATTTCCTGTTGCTACATACAGGTTACCTCTCTTGTCGAGAGTCATGGCCCATATGTAGCTGTCCGGAGGATCGAAATAGACTTCGGGCCTACCCGCTTTGGGAAGTCTGTAGACCCTACCGGAAGGAGAAGTACCTACGAAAATATCACCATTCTCTGCAACGGCGAGGGCTCTACTAAGCATTTCCTCAGGTGCAAAAAGGGTTTTAACTTCTCCTTCAGAATCTACTTTGAGAACCTTACCGTAATTTCCCGTTCCCAAGATCAAATTCCCTTCCTGATCCGAAGCCGCTACCCATACAATCGGCTCATCTAGTTTAGCCAATAAATCAAGGGATGGAGCGAGCTTAAGTACACCCGAATTAGACAAGGCAACGTTGTTAAATTCTCCAAGGACAAACTCCTCATAACTAGTATCCACAAATGATGAGGTTCGTACCGCCCAACCATCCAATGGAAGAATCCCCAAGCAAACAAAAGTTAGTATTTGTTTAGATTTAGTCCGCACTATGAACCTGCAACTAGGTGTAAATTATAAGACGCTCTTCAATCATCGATTCCAATTGAATAATAGTGCGAAAGAAAGAGGCAGCGCTCTATTCCAGAGTCAAAGGAATTCGGTAACTTCCCCGATACTCTCCCGGAAGCTGGATTTGATCTTCCCACAATGTTACCTCATTTAGAGTTTTTCGGACAATATTGTTACTAGGTGATGCGTAAAGAGCATTAATAGAAGGAGGAAGATCAAACATACTCGAACCTTCGAATCTTAGGCCTTCTGCATTACGGAGTAACTTTATATAGATTGACTTACCAGAACGGCTCTCAACCCATTGTCCGACAATATCGTTATAGGAAGAAAAGGCTTTGCTACCTATCCCATCTATCCTTTCGGCCTCCTCTGCATCAGCTATAACCACCGTCACCTGATCACCTGAATTTAACAAATAAGGCATCGGAATAGAAAGCCCGTGCTGGCTGTCTTCTTCCTGATAGTTATATAGCGTAATAAGAAGCTCTAAATTATCCCCAGGTTTAACCCTCGTCGATTGAACAACAACCGATTTCAAGCTAGAAATGAGCCAGGTATCCTTTACGTCGATATCGAACTTAATCGATTTTACTTGAGGAATTTTAAAAGGATTGTTCATCAGGCTCTCGAATCTTTTTAAAAAATTGAAGGCGACTGAAATCGCACCATCTGGACCTGAAGCAACCTTGCTAAACTCGATTGGGTCGCTATCGGCAAACCCAATAATGCCCTGGAGAAAAAACGTCTGTCTTTCACTTGCCTCAAGAGTCTCCAGGAGGGCCTGGAGCAGAGAAACTGAAGCAAAAAGAGGAGAAAGAACTGGGTGTTCGGCAAGCTCTCCTTTAAACCCGCGCTTCATTCCTCCAGAAAAATTAATCTCCACTTCCATCTTTAATAGTGGTGGAAACTCCCCAATCAGTCCAGCCACTGCTGTTAGTCGATCCTGATAAATAGCTCCAATAACGGGTCCTGTTTTTGCCAACTTAAATGCTCCCGGTATAGATTGAACCACTGTGATAATTTCGGCACCCGCCATAGGAAGTTGGGTTGGTCCCATTTGGAAAAAGGGATGCCCAAATGCTAAGATCGTATCACCATTCCTATAAGTCACTGTTCCTGTAGCTGAGACATTGAAATCACCGTTCATCAGAACTGCAGCTACAGAAGACCCTGGCTCCATAGGTAGATAAGTTTCCTCCGAAACGCTCCCTATGGGTGCTTGCATTACTGTTATTCCTGCCTTGTCGAACTCCGACTTAAAGGTACTAAGAACACGATCGGAAAAACCCGATGCCATCAAAGGAGTCGGCAAAGGCTGCAAGAGGACGTTAATCTTTTCCTCTTGGATTCGATCCGCTCCACGGACAATCTGCCACTTCATTTCATCTTTTTTCTCAGATAGATAAACAAATTCTTCGTTAAGATTTGTCTTTTCGGCGATCGGATAAGCCCGTGTTCTGGATCTTGGAAAACCTTCTAAAACCTCAAGCATCTGCTCTATTGGCGTAACTCCAATAATAGCCTGGTCCCTAGACCACAAGTAACCATATGCATAGGCCCCAACCAGTTTTTTATCAATATAGACAGGGCTTCCGCTCATCCCTGCCACCGGACCTGTCAATTTATTCATCGGATCCAAAGCCTGACAAATGATAACAGATCTTTGAGGCCCAACAAAATTCTGCGCGACCCCAAGGACCTCGAGCTCAAAGCTTTCAACTTCAGTTCCGGAAACCACTGTTCGCCACTCACCCTTTATCCCTGTTACAACATCTGAAAGAGGCATTAAATCCTGCGCAGTAACCTGAGTTAACTCCAATGGAGACAACGCAATAAGAAACCACAACTGAACAAAAATACGAGTCATAGCAACGTGGTATATCCTTGCCTAAGGTTAAGGAGCAAGCAAGCAGCTGTTAGCTCTAAGTTTTGAAAACAACTTGTCTTAATGTTAATTGGCCAGCGCATGAGATTGGAGCCCCAACGAACCCTAAGAAAATATTTTAAAAAGGAGGCCAAATCTCTTCCTTGAAAATCCTCCTGCTGCAAAAGTTGTCAAATCCACAATAGGTAAGCTTCCATTGGCTAGGCTCCAAAAGTTCAACCAAATTACTTTTTATTTCTCTACCACACCAATACAAGGGGATTTTATCATGGAATTTCTTACATCGAAAACATTCAACTGATCACGGAAATCAGATAGACTCTCGATACCTTCGACCACTTTAATCGATACATATATCCTCCCCTTATTTTAATCTGATGTAATGAAAAGATGGTTTAGGTTGGATAGTTTCTAGAAAAACATAAACATTGGTACTTAGAAATCTGGACATGAATTCTTTCGTCTAATAGGAGTTACAATGCTAAATCAATATAAAGCTCTGATCAGCGAATCAGCGTTTTCCCAGTCATTTCCGAGGCCTGCCCAATGTCCATCAGCTGAAGGATTGTAGGTGAGATGTCAGCAAGGCACCCTCCGTTCTTTAAATCAAGAAAACGACAAGGCTCACCTACTAGAACAACTTCAACCGGATTAAAGGTATGGCTAGTGTGAGGGGTATCGCTGATTGGGTCCCACATCTGCTCAGCATTTCCGTGATCTGCAGTAATCATAGCAGATCCTTGTACCTTATGTACACTGGCTAGAATTTTCTCAACACACTGATCTACCACTTCGCAAGCCTGGACGGTGGATTCCAGGGAACCCGTATGGCCAACCATATCGGGATTAGCAAAATTGACCATGACGAATGGATAATCGCGACTTAAGATGGCCCTGCAAGTAGCTTCAGTTACCTTGCAAGCTGACATTTCAGGTTTCTGGTCATAAGTGGTTACATTTCTTGGACTCGGAACCATTCTTCGTTCTTCACCAAGAAAAGGCTCTTCCCGATAGTCATTAAAGAAATATGTAACGTGTGGATACTTTTCAGTCTCGGCACATCTGAATTGCCTAATTCCTCTATCCGAGAACAAGCTTCCAAGGGTATTTCTCATCGGGGCGGCCTTTGGAAATATTACATTTCGACAGAGCCCATGTTCATAGTCAGTCAAGGTAGCATAGAATAAATCCAACTTTCTTCCCCGATCAAAATGAACAAAAGAATCGCTGATAAAGGCTCGGGTTATCTCTCGA
>CEUS01277111.1_pt1 | contig 27124 bp, 22 predicted proteins | sample 427031 | NCBI WGS metagenome assembly CEUS01 (sample SAMEA2622837, study PRJEB7988) | marine metagenome | biome: marine biome (ENVO:00000447); feature: marine epipelagic mixed layer (ENVO:xxxxxxxxx); material: "saline water (ENVO:00002010), including plankton (ENVO:xxxxxxxx)" | depth 140 m | reverse complement strand
TTGGCTTCAATAAAATGAAAATAAGTAATAGGGTTGGGCGAAACAACTTGAAAGTCTATTCCCATTTCTTTCATGGCCTTCAATCGTAGATCTACGTCCATAAAAGGGGTGTTTTTATACCTAACTCCTTCTAGTCTATAGTTTCCAGCTCTAAACCAAGGCTCTTTATCTGTACCTCCAATCTCAGGTCCCAAGTCTTCAAGGACATTTAAAGTTTCAGGTAAGATTATGTGTGCATGGATATCTATTACTTTCATCAGAAGAAGTGGCTACCAATCAGAACCATCTTTATCCATAAACCTTTTAATCCAATTATGATAATTTTGGACAGCAGGTTCATTTTTTCCATAAACAAAACTATAAGAACTCATTTTTGAAATAGTTGATTGAATTTGTAATCCCATTTTATAGTCTTCATCTTTAACTGCCTGCAAAACCATTTGATTGAAGTTTTCAGAAGTTTCCTTTTCAATTTTAGTTTTAGGTTCCTTTGCAGCTAGAATCGTCTGCCTGGTAATGGTTTTTTCAGGTGAAGCGGTAGGAAAGATCTGACTAACTAAACAGTGATCACCTAAGACTCCAGAAATAGAAAGATTGGGAAAACCAGAATGTATCAGTCTTATATTTTCAACAGGCGAATTCCAATCTGATTCAGGTTTACCAATAAGATTTTTTAAAGACTTTCGACCAAAAGTTAACCTCTGATGGGGTCCGTATGTATCTAAAACTAGCAAATTACCAACGGTGTGCTTCCCAACGGTATCTCCGTGTAATTGGTTATGGTGATAAGCTTCTAGATAACCATCTAAAGCAACTTTCCAGCCAGGACCCTCAAGCTCTCGTTGATCAAAAATATACCAATCTTTTAGGTTAAGAGTTTCAAGTTCTAAAGCAAAATCGCCTAACCATTCATTTATATCAAACTTTATTTCAGGTGAAAGCATTACCCAAACCAGTCCAGCGCTTTCTGAACACTCCAGCTCTACTAAACCAAACTCTTCTTTATTAATCTCACCAAAAGTTTTTTCACCGTACATTCCAATTAATTTTCCTTCATGGTTGTAGGTCCATGCGTGATAGGGGCAGATAAAGTTTCTATTTTTACCAGATCCTTCTTCACAAACAGGTGAGCCTCTATGACGACAAACATTTAAGAAAGCTCTTGCTTTCATGTCTTCTGATCTAGTTATTAATACTGGTGTATCGACAATATTCATTGCTCTGTAAGTATTTTTAGAAGGCAGTTCACTGCTAAGACACAGGGCTAGGGGAAGCTCCTTATATATTCTATTTATCTCACTTTTATATCTTTCTGGATCTACATACGCTTCTACTGAATTAGACATTATTTGTTTAGCCTGATCAGTGGTCTTATTTTCAAAGTGATCAAGAGCTCTTCTTACAAGAGAGAGCATTTCATCTGAGTTAGAACTATTTTTTTTCACTTCTTATACTTTTCTTGAAATTCTATCCATGCTGGAACTGATTCAGGTATATCTGCTGGAACTTTTCCATCTGCACCATTTACTCTTAAGGTCTCCGTTAAATTTTCTACATATTCAGAAGTTTTAACATAGTAAAAGAAACTTATAGTTCTTTTCGAGAATTTCCATTTTCCTTCCTTGTTTGAATATTCATCGTCATATCTCATTGCTGCAAGGCTAGCTATTCCATCTCTAGTAGTCTCTGCGTGACTGTAGACAGTTCCTGAAGCTTTGGAAGGGTTGTCGGAACTAATTTCAACCCTTACATCATGCGTCCAATGAAAAGAAGGGCCTCTAGTTTGAAAAACTTCTTTATACATTTCTATAATATTTTGTCGCCCTTTACTACTTAACATTCCATTAGGTGAATTAAATTCAGCTTCTTTTGTAAAAAGACCTTCTAAATACTTTAAGTCTTGTTGATCACAAGCTTCAGCATATTCAGAGACTAGCGTTTTAATATCTTCTTTTGATTCCAATCTATCTAGTCTTAATGCTATCTCTTCTATATTCATGTGAAAGATTAATGTGTTTTAGAATTTAGATGAAGTGGAGGCAGATAAAATCTCTATCCAATAACCATCAGGGTCTTTAATAAAGGCAAGTCCTTTCATATTTCCATCATCTGGTCTTTTTACAAACTCTACCCCAAGATTCTCAAATCTCTCACTCGCAGCATAAACATCTGGAACTGTTATGCCTATGTGCCCAAATCCTCTAGGGTCAGAATTACCATCATGATAGTTAAAGGAATCATCTTTTTCTGTCCCCCAATTATGCGTAAGTTCAATCAAGGCCTTTTGAGAAAAAACATATTCTGTTCTATCTACAGGGTCATCTGGTACTGTCCCATCTTCTTCTCGAAGGTAGCCTAAGAAGAAAAGTGTAAATTCCATATCAGGAAAGTCTAGCCTTTTTAGAAGTGTCATACCTAAGACATTTACATAAAATTCTAAGGAAATATCAGGGTCTTTAATCCTCATCATAGTTTGATTCATGATGAACTCTTCAGTACCCTCAGCGTTTGGTTTATCTAGTTCATTTATACTCATTTTTATACCTTTTTTATTTAAATTCGTTGTTATAAAAGCCTTAATAGGATAAATTACAGATGTTATTTTATCTAATAATGGGGGAAAAATATGCTTAACGCATCAAGAAATATCTTTTTTATACTATTTTTAAGCTTAATTGCCTTTCCTTTCTCTTTTTTAGCAGCTGATGAAAGCGCTGATTCTATTGAAGAAGTAGTTGTTACTGCTAGAAAAAGAGAGGAGAGTCTATTGGATATTCCTGAATCAGTATCTGCTATTTCAGGGGCGGCAATAGATCGTCAAAATATCAAAGGTTTAGACAAAATAGGACTAGCTGTACCTAACTTAAACTTAGCCATGAGAACTGATGGTTATCCCAATGTTTCAATTAGAGGTATAGGTGCTTTTGGACTAACACAAGGAGTTGGGTTCTACTTAGATGATGTTCAATTATTCGCTGATGCATCTTCTAGGTTTGGAGATTTAGAAAGAATAGAAATTCTTAAAGGTCCGCAAGGAACCCTTTACGGTGGAAGCAACATTGGTGGAGCTATCAAATACGTAAGTAAACGTCCTACTTCAGATGAAATGTCTGGAAGGGTTAAGTTACTAGGTGGAGATCAAGGGGTTCTTGATGTCGAAGCTTCGGTAAATATTCCGACTACTAACGATTGGGCAATACGCTTATTCGTTTTCTCTAGAGAAGATGATGGTTTTATGACAAATCCAAACTCTGACAACATAGATAATCAAGATCCAGATGTTGGGGCCTATGATGAAAGTGGAGGTCGTATCTCAATAGCTGGTTCATTATCAGACAATCTATCTTTATACGCTTCCTATAGATTCAATGAGTATGATGGTCCTGTTAACAATTGGGCAAGGGAATTAGGAACACCTCCTGATATGACTTATCCAAAAACTTTAGATGCAGGTCTTAATTCTTCTCATGACAGAGAAACTACAGGAGCTAAACTAGAGTTAGTTTGGGAGATGGATGGTTTTGACTTAACTTCGATAACTTCTTACACAGATACAGAAAGTACACGTATTACTGATGTAGACCTTACTCAGTTTTGGTTTATGAACACTTACAGGCCTGAAGAAATGGAAGTAACTACTCAAGAGATTCGTTTAACTTCTACCACTGATAGTAATTTTCAATGGATTGGGGGTATTTACCTTTCTACTTATGAAAACAGAATGGATTCATACTTGGATTTCGGTCCTGGAATAATACTTCCTGATGCAAGCTTTCAATTACCTTTTGAACTTAGAGACGAAGAGAACACTCATCGTGCAGCATTTGGAAATGTTTCTTATGAAGTTGGTGAATGGAGGTATGACTTAGGTCTTAGAGTGGATAAATGGGAAGAAGATGAAGACAATCTAGACTCTGCAAGTAATGGCGCTATTCACAGTGGTGTTATTAACGACACTGAGGTTTTACCTAGAATATCGATAACAAGAAATCTTGGAGATTCAATTGTTTACTTTACTTCTTCTAAAGGCTATGAGCCTGGCGGTCTTAATGGAAGTACACCGATATTTAGTCCCAGTGGAGCTCCAACTTTATTGGCTTTTTCAGCTGAAGAAGCTAACCAACAAGAAATTGGTTGGAAAGGTACACTTGCGGATGGAAGAGCATCCTTATCTGCAGCCTATTTCAGTATAGATTACAAAGATAGGGCTTATCAGATATTAACTGCCAATCCTAATGGTCCAGGTTTAATTGAGGGTATTACTAATGTAGGTGATACAGAACAATCTGGATTTGAGATTGATTTGTCGGTTAAAGCAACAGATAACTTAACTTTGTCCCTAGCAGCTGGTTGGCTTGATGCAGAATGGGATGATGGAACTGTTATGCCTGACGGAACTGATCTGAGTGGCTTAACCCCAGCAAACGTTATTGATAACAGCTTTACAGTTGCTGCGAGTTATTACATACCTGCAGCTAACGGAGCAGATGTGACAGTTGACCTTCAGTGGAATCATAATGGACAGGGCATGAGTATGCCTCCTTGGGATTCAATTAAAAACCCAAGCCATAATGTAGTAAATCTCCAAATAGGAATGATAAATGGACCTTGGGAGTTCGCGTTAAATATGGATAATTTAACGGATGAAGAATACTACACTGATCTTGAGAACTTCCCCAATTTTGTTGAAGGCATTGTTGATAATGCTCCTGGCATAATAATTGGAACTCACGGTCATCCAAGAATCTATTCAGCGAGTTTAAGCTACAACTTTTAAGTTGTTCTAATTCTCTTTTAAGGGCCTCCTTTTTTGAAGGAGGTCCTTTCGTTTGGGATCTAAGAAGATTAGTTATTAATTTGAGATTTCACTCTAGGTAAATATTAATTGCACTTATAGTAAAGTAATAATAGTCTACTTAAGGCAATTTGCGTGTAAGGGAGGAATAATTATGAGTGATGTAGAACATAAAGACGCATTAAAAGGTAGGTATGTACAAATAGATGGTAATGAATGGAAACCATTCCCACCGCCATTAGCTGTAGGAGGAATTACTTGGAAGCTATTGAATGTCTCACCAGAGATGGGTTCCTGGGCAGCAATTTTTGATTGTCCTGAAGGATCTTCTTTTCATAGACACATTCACATAGGACCTGGAGAGTATTTTTTAACCAAAGGTAAAATGAATGTAAGAGGTGGAGATGACGAAGGAGGAGCAACAGCTGTAGCTCCTGGATATGGCTATGAACCTTGTAATGCAAGGCATGACGAGACACATTTCTTAGAAGATAGTGAATTTTATATGACTTTTCTAGGACCTCTTCATTTTATTGATGAAGAAGGCAACACCGTAGCAGTTGTTACTTGGCAAGATGCCCAAGCTGCTTGGGAAGCTAGTTAAAAACTAAGAATTTCTTATAATTCTATTTTTATAACTCTTTTTTAGGAGGGAGAGCTTTTGGTTTGAAAGATAATGTATTAAAAGAATTAAGAAATTTCTTGCCCCAAAAAGCTTTTTTATTGAATGAAGAGGCTTTAGAAAGATCAGCAGGAGGCTTACATACGGAAGAGCCTATCAAGGCAGAAGCTATAGTTAGGCCCGAGAATACAGAAGAAGTTTCAAAAATCTTAAGATTATGCAATAAACATGAACAACAGGTAGTGGTTCATGGTGGATTAACTGGCTTAGTTTATGGTACAAGAACTTCTTCTGAGCAACTTATTCTTTCACTTGAAAGAATGAATCAAGTAGAAGAAGTAGATTCAATTGGAAGAACCATAGCTTGCCAATCTGGGGTTACTTTACAAACTATTCAAGAAAGAGCTGAATCTGAAAATATGATTTTTCCTTTAGATCTTGGAGCTAGAGGGTCCTGCTCTATTGGAGGTAATATTTCTACAAATGCAGGAGGAAACAGAGTGATACGCTATGGCATGACAAGAGATTCAGTTCTTGGCATAGAAGCTGTCATGCCAGATGGAACAATACTATCCTCAATGAATCGAATGATTAAAAATAATGCAGGTTATGATTTGAAACAACTTTTCATTGGCACTGAAGGCACTTTGGGTGTTGTAACAAGGTGTGTTCTAAGGCTAAGAGAGGCTCCAATTAGTCAGAATACTGCTTTGGTAGGCATAAAAGAATTCTCTTCTATTATTAAGTTCTTAAAACACATCGATTCTGGATTAGGAGGTAACATGAGCGCTTACGAGGTCATGTGGAAAGAATTTTATGAAATGGTCACAAATGACTTAGAAGAGAAATCCTTACCACTTAAGAGAAATATTCCATTTTATATCTTAGTGGAGTCTATGGGGTCTGATCAGAATAAAGATGAGGAGCACTTTGAACTTTTATTAAACAAAGCATTTGAAGAAGAGTTAATTACGGATGCTGTTCTAGCTAAATCTGAGAAAGAAAGATTATCTTTATGGGCTTTAAGAGATGATGTAGAGAAACAAGCTCAGTACGGACCAACAGTTATGTTTGATGTGAGCTTGCCTATAAATAGCATGGAAAACTATGTTTCAGAAGTTAATAAAAATCTACAAAATCATTGGAATGATTTTCATCATATAGTCTGGGGCCACTTAGCAGATGGCAATTTACACTTAGTGGTAGGAACTGGAAATTTAGATACCAGTATTATTAAAAAAATAGAAAGTTCTGTTTATGAACCTTTAAAAGATATTGGAGGTTCTGTATCAGCAGAGCATGGAATAGGAATAGAAAAAAAAGATTATCTACATCTTAGTAGAAGCAAGGAAGAAATAAATTATATGAAAGCCCTTAAAAAAACCTTTGATCCTAAGGGCATCCTTAATAAAGGTTTAATTTTTTAACAAATTTTATATGAAAGAAAAAAAAGCTAAGCTAAGTTCTTCGAAAACTTTTTCTATTCTTTCATCAAAGGAAAAGGCTAATTGGGAAAATATACTTGGTAAAGATTTTATTTCTGAAGCTAACTTAAGAAAAACTTCCTCTTTAAAAATGGACTATGAATTGGAATTAGGCCACATTGGAGAGCTTAGAGTAGTAAAGTCTAAGATAAAAATAGATGAACCTCGTGAACTCGTTACTGATTTTGATTTTTCAAAAAAAGAAAAGAAGATAGATATTTTACAAGAATTTTATGTCTTGAAAGGTCAAGTGCAAGTAAACTTTAAAACTAAAAAAGTCTTGTTGGAATCTGGTGACATATTAGTCATTGATAATACAGATTTACCTAGTTCAATAAAAATACTTCAAGACACAGACATAATAAGCATTTACATGCCCTTGTCCTTGGTTAAAAGTTGGATTCCTAGAATTTGGGAAAACCTTGAAAGTAAAGTAATTAAATTTCCTGGAGATTCATCTGTGTTGCTTGGAAAATACTTATCTTTAGTAGCTGATTTCGCAATTAAGGTATCCAATAAAGAAAAAGGAGAAAGTTATCAGCCAAAAGCAATTATTCCTTTGATTATGGCTAACTTATCTATGTTAGTTTTTGCTTTAGGTGATTTAGAAGAAGAAAAGCCTTCTAGGATTAAAGATATTCAGCTTGATGCAGCTAAACAATTTATGCTAACTCATATGTCAGATTCTTCTCTTTCTCCTAAGATAATTTCAGAAGAATTGGGAATATCTGTTCGTTATTTACACTGGATTTTTAAAGAATCAAAAGAACAAGAAACTGTTTCCCAATATCTAACTAGAAAAAGATTGGAACTAGCGCAACTTTTATTAGCTACTTCAAATAATTCTTTATACAGCGTTACTGAAGTAGCTTTTATGTGTGGTTTCAATGACAGTACTCATTTTAGTAGGAGATTTAAACAAGGAGTTGGTATATCTCCTTCTCAATATAGGATTAATAATCTTAGCTAATTCAGTCGGTTTTCTTTTTAAGTCAACACTCCTTACATTTTCTGACAGGTTTTTTTTGTTTACAAGAATACAATTGCTTCGCTAGTTTTTCCCCAAAAGCTCAGTAGAAGGCTTCTTTTATTTTGAGAAGCCTTTTTTTTGCTTAAAAACCTTTAGTTATAAAGTAATCAGGAGTTTTTTACACTTAAATCCAAATAGACTTGCATTTAAAGTAAGGATAATAAAGTCTGTCTTGGGCATTTTGTTAGTTAAGAATTAAGCATTTTGCTTTTTAGTCTTTAATTTTGGGGGGGCCAATATGAGTAAATTTCATAAGCTGAACATTAGTATATTGTCAGCAATAAGTTTGTTAATTTTTCCTAGCATCTTTACTTCTAGCATAGAAGCAGCAGATACAGTTGATGAGGTAGTTGTTACAGCAAGGAAAAGAGAAGAAAGTCTTTTAGATATTCCTGAATCTGTTCAAGCTATCGGGGGTTCTGATATCAATAGACAAAATATTAAGAGTCTAGAGGATGTGGGGTTTTTAATACCTAACCTTAACCTTTCTCCAAGAGCAGATGGTTTTCCTAACGTTTCAATTAGGGGCCTAGGATCTTTTGGAAACACTCAAGGTGTAGGTTTTTATTTAGATGATGTTCAAGTTTTTTCTGATGCTTCTTCTAGATTTGGAGATCTAGAAAGAATTGAAGTATTGAAAGGACCTCAAGGAACTTTGTACGGGGGTAGTAATATAGGAGGAGCAATCAAGTTTGTTAGCGCTAGACCAGACCCTTCAAGTTCTTCTAAAAGAGTTAAAGCTTTAATTGGCGAACAGGGCATAGTTGATGGTGAGATAAGTATTAATGCACCAATGGAAAATGATTGGGCTGTTAGATTATTTGCTTTTGGTTCGACCAATGACGGTTATTTAGTTAATCCAAATAGCCCTAGAGTAAATGGTTTGTCAGCTGATAATGATCCAGATATAGGACAATCTGAAGAATCAGGACTTCGTATATCAGCTGCTGGATCTATTAATGACATGGTCTCAGCCTATGCTTCTTTTAGATGGAATGATTATGAAGGTCCTAATAACCATTGGATAAGGGAGCTCGATAAAAACTCTCTAGACCATCCTAATACTGTAGACACTACTACAAACCCAAGACATGAAAGAGATACAGTTTCAGCTATGCTTGAACTGACTTGGGAGCTTGAAGGTATGGATGTTACCTCAGTCACTTCTCATACTGATACTGAAAGTACTCGTTATAGTGATTTGGATATCAGCCCTGAATACTTGCTGGATTTAATTAGACCTGAAGACATGAAGGTCTTTACCCAGGAGTTGAGATTTACATCTACAGATGATGGTCCAATAGAGTGGCTTGGAGGAGTGTACTATTCAATGTATGAAGAAAAGATGCGTTCTGAACTAATCTGGTGGAACACTCAGGCAGTTGGAGATAATTTTACAGGTCCTTTAGGTTGTGCTGCAGGCATGGATACTTGTTCAGGGGTTTGGGCCGGTGAGACATTAACTTTAGCTCAAGAACAACAAAGCCTAAGAACACCTTTTGAAATGAGAGACAGAGACAAAAGCCATTTAGCTGCTTTTGCTAATATGACGGCTAACTATGATGACTGGGAGTTAGGTTTAGGTCTGAGGATAGATCGATGGGAGAATGAAAGCACTAACCTAGACTCAGGTCTTTCTAGTGATAAAAGTGATACAGAGATTTTACCTAAATTTTCTTTAACTAAATTTAGAGAAGATGGCTCTATTGTCTACTTTACTGCCTCTAAAGGTTATGAGCCTGGAGGTTACAATATGAGTAATTTATCTGGTTCTAATAGCTTATTTGGTTTTGATAAAGAAGAAGCTACTAGTTATGAGATAGGTTGGAAAGGAAGGTCTGAAGATGGAAGAGTCAGCGGATCTGTAGCAGCTTTCTCCATAGCTTACGATGATCGTCAGATTGAGTATCAGATAGAGGATCCAAATGGTGGTGGAATTGTAGAGGGAATAGTTAATCTAGGAGATTCTGACCAGTTTGGTTTCGAAGCTGATTTTGCTGTTAGAGTAAGCGATTTCTTAAATGTGTCTTTCTCTGCTGGGTGGGTAGATGCTGAGTGGAAAAGCGGAACAGTAGTTGGCGGAGTAGATTTGGGTGGCAATTCACCTCCTGTAGTTCCTAAATCAGGAGTTAATTTGACTGCAGATTATTTGAAGCCTGCTAGTAATGGCAACAACATGGCTGCAAGCTTTCAAATAAGTCACAAAGGTAGTTATGAAGGATTACAAGCTTGGGATCCAGTAACAAATCCAAGTCACACCTTAGTTAATGCTCAGATAGGACAAACATCTGATGATTGGGAATTAATGTTAAATATAGAAAATTTATTTGATGAAGATTACTACATGGATGTTCAGCATTTTCCTAACTATTACTTGCTTGATGGAGGAGATAGCATAGTAATTGGAACTTTAGGTCAACCTAGATTAGTAACGCTTAGTTTTAATTACTTTTTCTAGAACCCCAAAAATGAAAAAGGCCTCTTGTGAGGCCTTTTTTTGTAATCGAAAATTTACTTGGAAATTTATGGAAAATTGATAATCTATACAACACATGTTCTGAATTTGATTTATTACAAGGGGGATCAGATATCAGGTATTTTCATTACCCTTTAAAGGAGGTGGTCCAAATTAGTATTTATTTATTAGCAGGAATTACAGGAGGTGCCTTCTGACACGGGGTATCCCCGGTTCCGGCTACCAAACTAGTAAGATTGGTAGTTTAGAAGATAGTTGAGATACTTCTTCTAAAAGAGCCCTGCTTTTGCAGGGCTTTTTTATTTAAAATGAACTAGTTTGTAATACAAACAGTTAAAATAAAATAATAATTAATTTAAGGAAGGTTAATGAAAAGTAAAGTAACAAGAAGGGGGTTCATGAAGCAAATGGGAGCAACGACAGCTGCCTTTGCTAGTTTAAACTTTTTATCTAGTTGTAGCTCTAGCGAGATCAAGGAAATCCCTTTAATTTCAGATCCAAAAGGACTTCTAGACTTACCGGAAGGTTTTACCTACAAGGTAATCTCTGAAACCGGAGAGAAAATGGATGATGGTTTTTTTGTTCCTGAACGACCTGATGGAATGGCAGCTTTTGATTTACCAAATGGGGATATAGCTCTTATTAAGAACCATGAGATTATGGCTGAAATTACACCATTAAGTATAAATGCCGAGAATCTAAAAAAAGTTCCAGAAAATCTAAGTTACGATGGTTTTAAAGGTACTAATTTACAGTTAGGAGGAGGAACAAGCACTCTGATACTTGATGGTAAAACTAAGGAGAGAAAAAAAGAGTTTTACAGTTTAGTCGGAACTCAATGGAATTGTGCAGGAGGAGCTACTCCTTGGAATACTTGGATTAGTTGTGAAGAAACAGATGCAAAAGCATTACAAAAGATTTCTCTAGAAAGGTATGTTCAATGGGGTCTTATAACTGAAGAAGAAGCTAAGGCGTTTAATTATGTAGTAAAAAAAGACCATGGATTTGCTTTTGAAGTGGATCCTTTAGATCAGGAGCTAAAGCCTGCCAAGGTATTACCGGCTTTGGGTAGGTTTAAAAGAGAGGCTGTAGCAATAGATCCTAGAACAAATGTAATTTATCAAACTGAAGATGATAAAAAAGGTCTCTTTTACAGATTTGTCCCTACTTCTTCAAGGTTTGAAGGTAATCTTCAGGCATTAAAGATAAAAGGGCGGAGAAGTTATAACACAAGAAACTTTGGTGGTTCTCTTGGACCAGGAGCTAAGCTAGATGTTGAATGGGTGGATATAGCTGATCCTGAAGCTAAAGGTTATAAACTTAGAGATTATGGTACTCAAGAACTTGGAGCTACTACATTTTCAAGAGGAGAAGGAATTTCAGTTGGCTCTGATGGAATTTACTTTATTTGCACTGACGGCGGTCAAAAGGGATACGGGCAAATATGGAGATATATTCCTTCGTATGATGAGGGTCAAAAAAATTCAAATAAAGGAGGTGTTCTTGAACTTTTCTATGAATCAGTTAATAAAGAAGAGTTTTTTATGGGTGATAATCTTGCAGTGGCCCCATGGGGTGATTTGATAGTTTGTGAAGATAATTATGGAATGGGTTTTACCAATAGACTATTAGGCATGAGGTCTAATGGTGAAGTCTATAAGATTGCCAATAATGTAGGTAGTAGTTCAGAATTTGCTGGTGCTTGTTTCTCTTCCGATAAAACCACAATGTTTGTTAATCTTCAAGAGAATCCAGGAAGAACTATAGCTATTCAAGGGGATTGGAGTAAATTAGCTAAAATTAATTAAAAAAGGATAAAAAATGAGAGAAAGGAAATTTTGGGGGTGGGGCTATAGCGATCAAATCCTCAGTAAAGAAGAAGAATTGGGAATCGAACAGAGAATATGCCAAAACTTTAATCTTGATGAAATTAATGCTATTCCTGTTCCTAAATCAGAAGACATCAAGCTATCTAAACCAAGATTAAATATTCCCAGTAACTTAAAAGAGCTTTTATCAGAAGATCAAATTGAAAGACTTAATCATTCTTATGGTAAGTCTTTTCCAGATGTAGCAAGGGCTATGTTAGGGCAATTCCCCAACCCGCCTGACTTAGTGGCTTTTCCTAATAATCAAGAAGACATTGTGAATATTTTAGATTGGGCCGATCAAAATAATATTGCTGTAGTGCCTTATGGGGGAGGATCTAGTGTTTGTGGTGGAGTGGAAACAGATGTAGATGACTCATATTCAGGGGTTATTTCACTTGATCTAAGAAACCTAGATCAGATTTTAGAGATAGATAAAGAAAGTAGGGCAGCTAGAATCCAAGCTGGTATTTTAGGCCCAGCTTTAGAGGAAGAGCTTAAAAAATCAAATCTTACTCTTAGGCATTTTCCTCAAAGCTTTGAACATTCAACTCTAGGAGGCTGGATAGCAACCAGATCAGGCGGACATTATGCAACTTTGTATACTCATATAGATGATTTTGTTGAATCAACTACCATGGTTTCTCCTTCAGGGATTATTGAATCTAGAAGACTACCGGGTTCTGGAGCAGGCCCTAGTCCTGATAGACTTGTGATAGGCTCAGAAGGAATCTTGGGTGTAATAACTGAGGCATGGATGAGGTTACAAGAAAGACCAAAATTTAGAGCTTCATGCCCAATTTTATTTGATGATTATCAACAAGCTTTAAATGCAACTCGACTAATTAGCCAATCAGCTTTATTTCCAGCTAACTGTAGGCTACTAGATGCCAATGAAGCACTTTTTAATGGAGCGGGAGATGGTTCTAAGCACTTGTTAATCTTATCTTTTGAATCAGCTGATCATGAAATGGATTTATGGTTAAAAAGAGGACTTGAAATTGCATCTGACTCAGGTGGAGTATACGAACTTCCTCAGGAAAAGAAAGAAAATGCTCATAAGTCAGGTGCTTCAGGAACCTGGAGGAATAGTTTTATTCGTGCTCCTTATTACAGAGAGGCCTCAGTTAGAAGAGGGATTATTCAGGATACTTTTGAGACTTCCATTACATGGGACAAAGGGTTTGAATTTATTGAATCTTTAAAACAGAAAGCGGCGCAAGCAATTAAGAGCATCTCAGGAAAAGAATCTACAGTTACATGTCGTTTAACGCATACTTACCCTGATGGATTAGCTCCATATTTTTCTTATACCGCTTATGCAACTCCATCAACAATGATAGATGTTTGGAAAGATATTAAACTAGCTACAAATGAAATGTGTGTTCAAGAAGGAGGAACAGTTACGCATCATCATGCAGTTGGTAGAGATCATAGAGTTAAAGGCTATGATCTACAAAGACCTGGAGGATTTAAAGACATGCTAATTTCTGCTAAAAAGGGAATAGATCCAAAATCTATAATGAACCCTGGGGTGTTAATCGACCCTAAAGGTAAAAAACATAAACATTGGATGGAAGGCTAGACATAAATGCAAAAATAATACCTTTCTGTCATAATTTAAAAATACTGGAGGTCTATCATGGTAAAACAAGCTACTTTCTCTGAAATGAAGAATGGAACAGCAGAAGACTATGCAATTATTGCTGAACATGGATCTGAATTTGCTAAGGAATTACCTAATAGAATACTTGAGCATCTTGATATCTTGAGAGGAGATAATGGCGGCTTTGCAGTAGACAGGTTTACTCATAGCGTTCAGACTGCTACAAGAGCGTACAGGGATGGAAAAGATGAAGAATATGTTGTTTGTGCTTTACTTCATGATATAGGCGATACTATTGCTTCAGCTAACCATGCTGACTTAGCAGCAACTATGTTGGAGCCTTTTGTCTCAGAAAAAAATTATTGGATCGTTAAACATCATGGAATCTTTCAAGGTTATTATTTCTTTGAACACATGGGTCTCGATAAAAATATGAGAGATGAGTTTAAGGGACATAAGTATTGGGAAGATTGTGCTGAATTTTGTGCAAAGTATGATCAAAACTCATTCGACCCTGAGTATGACAATATGCCTATTGAGGAGTTTATTCCTATGGTCCAAAATGTATTTTCTAGACCTAGAAATTCTATTTACAAGAAAAGAGACTATTAAGCCTATCTCTATAGATGGATAAGATTGATGCTCTTATCAAAGAGTTAACCCTTGAAGAGAAGGTCTCTATCTTATCTGGTTCTGACTCTTGGCACACAACGGCAGTAGAAAGGCTGTCTATTCCTAGAATAAAAATGACAGATGGGCCAAATGGGGCTCGTGGAGATGGTGTTAGTAAGGTTTCTTCAGCCTGTTATCCAAACGGTTCAGCTTTAGCCTCTACTTGGAATACTGACTTGATTGAAGAGTTAGGTAAATCTTTAGGAAGAGAAGCAAAGAGTAAGGATGCAGATGTTTTATTAGGACCCACTATAAACATTCATAGACACCCTCTTGGAGGAAGGCACTTTGAGTGTTATTCAGAGGACCCTTTTCTAACAGGCCTAGTAACTGTGGCCTATGTTAAAGGTGTTCAGTCAGAAGGTGTTGCTGCTTGCATAAAACACTTTGTAGGAAATGATACTGAATATCAAAGACATACAGTCAGTTCTAATATAAAACCAAGACCTCTTAGAGAAATATATTTATTACCATTTGAGATGGGAATAAAACAAGGAGGCGCTTTGAGCGTAATGTCAGCTTATAACCAGCTTAATAACACCTATTGTTCTTCAAGCGAAGAACTTCTAATCAATATCCTCAAAGAAGAATGGAACTTTCCAGGCTATGTAGTAAGTGATTGGGGGGCTGCATTGCAGACAATAGAAAATGCTAATGGAGGCCTGGATTGCGAAATGCCGGGTCCAGCAAAGACCTGGGGCGTAAATCTTGTTAAGGCTGTTGAAGATAAAAAAGTTAAAGAAGAGATAATTGATGACAAGGTAAAAAGAATATTAAGAATAGCTGAATTCACAGGTAGGTTGGACAGTCCTGAAGAAAAAGCTGAAGAGTCAATTAACCTCAAGGAAGATGGTATTTTAATAAGAGAAGTTGCCAGTCAATCAATGGTTCTTCTTAAGAATGAAAATGTTTTACCTTTTAAGGAATCTGAAATTAAAAAACTTGCTGTAATTGGACCTAATGCTAAAGCAGGTCAATTTATAGGGGGTGGTAGTGCAACAGTAAAACCTCATTATGTAATTCATCCTTTGGAAGGGTTAACAGAAAATCTTAAAGAGAAAGTAAAAGTTAAATATGCTAAAGGGTGTCACACTTATAAGTATTATCCCCCAATTGAGTCTGACTTAATTAGTTGTCCTAAAAGCAAAAATCCAGGGTTTTTAGTAGATTTCTATAAAGGAGAAGATTTTCATGGAGAAGCACTGAAGTCATCAGTAATGAAAGGCGGGAGATTTTGGGCTTTAACAGGTTTTGGTATTGATGTGGCAATGAAAATGAAATCCCCTTCGCTTTCGGTAAGGTTTACATCCAAGTTAAAACCAAAAATATCCGGTAACCATGAATTTGAATTAGTGAGTATAGGCCCTGCAAGATTAAAGGTAGACGGAATGGAGATCGTCGATAATTGGACCTCTCAGGATCCTGGAGATGCCTTTTTCTCTTATGGTAGTGCACCTCGTAGATCTTCAATAGAACTAGAAAAAGACAAAGAATATCTTTTAGAGGTTGAATATAAGTGGCAAGGAAGGTTTCCAGCAGTACAAATTGGAATGCTCCCTCCTGATGAAGAAGATTTAATAAAACAAGCCGTCTCTTTAGTTAAAGAATGTGATGCTGTAGTAATGTTAGTAGGTACAAATTCAGATTGGGAAACTGAAGGCAATGATAGGTCTGAACTCGGACTTCCAGGAGAACAAGATGAGCTTATTCATAAAATAGTAAAAGCTAATCCTAATACTGTTGTTGTGCTTAATACAGGCTCGCCAGTTAGCATGCCTTGGCTTAAAGAGACTAAATCCATTTTACAGTGTTGGTTTCCAGGCCAGGAGTTTGGTAATGCGCTTTATGACATCCTTTTCGGTAAAACTAACCCTTCAGGAAAGCTTCCAACTACTTTCCCCAAGAGGATAGAAGATACGCCTGCTTTTAATCATTATCCTGGTAAAAATTTACAAATGGATTATTTAGAAGATATTTTTGTAGGATATCGATGGTATGAAAAAGAAGAGATAAAACCATTATTCTCATTTGGATACGGTCTCTCCTATACTAACTTTGAATATTCAAGTCTAAGGATTATCCCTCCGAAAGAAGAAGATTCAGCTATTGCCTTCTCATTTACTGTAACTAATGCAGGTAAAATTTCAGGAAAAGAAATAGTCCAATGTTATCTAAGTGTCCCAAACTCATCAGTTGTTAGAGCGCCCAAAGAGCTTAAGAGATTTTCCAAAGTTGACCTTAAGGCAGGAGAGTCCAAGGAAATAATTTTTGAGTTAAATGAAAGAGATCTTTCTTATTGGAATGAGAAGGAAGGTAGTTGGTCTATAGAGCCTGCGGAATACAGGATTTCTGTAGGAGGTTCTTCTGATGAAACACCTCTTGAAGCTTCAGCTTGGTTAGGTTAATTATTATTTAGCTGTTAAACCGCCATCAACAATAATTTCTGTACCGGTTATAAACGAACTATCATCAGAAGCTAAGAAAACTGCAGTTTGAGCAATTTCTTCTGGTTTTCCAAATCTTGCTAGAGGATGAAGTTCTGAAAGTTGAGCTCTTGCTTCGTTATCACCTGATCCCGTTTGTTCTATCATAGAATTTACGACCTGTGCTCCCATTTGTGTGTCTATAACTCCAGGGTGGATACTATTAACCCTAATGTTGTAGTCTAGGTTTGCACATTCTATGGCAGTGCTTTTTGTAAACAATCTAACTGCTCCTTTAGAAGCTGTATATGCCCCATGGTTAGAGCTACCAACTAAACCAGCTACAGATGATAAATTTATGATAGATCCACTAGAATCTTGGTTCATTGATCTCTTTTTTATCTCTGGAATTGAAACTTTTGTACCCAAGAATACTCCTTCAACATTTACAGAAAACATTTTTTTCCAGTCTTCCAGAGAAGTTTCTTCAATTAAGCTAGGAAAATAAATTCCTGCATTGTTAACCAGTATATCAAGGCCACCAAAAATCTTAGAGCAATGGTTAATAGTGTCATGCCATTCTGATTCTAGAGTTACATCATGTTTAATAAAAGTAGCCTGAAGTCCTTTTTCAATTAGTTCATTTACCTTAGATTTTCCTTCTTCAATTAATAGATCGCTTATGACTACCTTGGCCCCTGCTAGACACATAGCTTCAGATATGGCACCACCAATACCTCTGGCTCCACCAGAAATTAACGCAACTTTGTTACTAAGATCAGCCAATTCTATACCTTCTCTGGAGCGCCTTTCTCTGACACCTCGCTATCATGGTGTTTTTTGGCTTCTAATAGCTCTGGCATTAATTTATTTAGCTGTTCTATGGTCCAAAGTTTTTCAGTAGTGAAGGATTTTATAACGGCAGGTTGTTGCATTATTCCAACAATACCTCCCTGAGAGTGAATTATCTGTGAAGTGACTTCATTAGCAGCCTCTGAACATAACCAAGTAATCACTGGAGCTATTTGTTCAGGTCCTTGAGTCCAGTCATTTTCGTCATACTTTCTACCAGCAGCTTCAATTAAATCTATGGTTAGTCTTGTTGCAGCACCAGGTGAAATAGTATTCACAGTACATTTGTATTTAGCTACTTCCAGTGCAAGAGATCGAGTAAATCCAGCAATACCAGCTTTTGCAGCTCCATAATTAGTTTGACCAAAATTTCCAAATAAACCTGATACAGAAGACATATTAAGAATTCTGCAATTTGATCTGTTGTTATCTCTTATGTATTGAACAAAAGGGCGTGTACAGTTGTAATGACCTTTTAAATGAACTTCCATGATTCCATCCCACTCACTTTCCTCCATGTTGTACAAAGTTTTATCTCTTAGGATGCCTGCATTATTTACTAAAATATCCATGGCTCCAAAAGAATCAATGCAAGTTTTAAAGATACTTTTACCCCCTTTAACTGTAGCAACAGTATCATAATTTGCTGAAGCCTCTCCTCCTAAATCTTTGATTTCATTGACAACATCATCAGCAATTCTTCCATCTCCGCTACCATCCCTATCTCCTCCTAAATCATTAACTACTATTTTTGCTCCCTCTTTAGCAAAGTTTATACAGATTTCTCTACCTATACCTCTTCCTGCTCCAGTGACAACAGCTATTTTTCCATTTAATACACCCATAACTTCTCCATTTTTAATTGCCTTATTCTATCTATTTATTTAGAAATAATAAAAAAAGACAGTTTGTTAAATTATGTCTTATGAAAGACAATGTATTTAACAGGGAAGGATAATGGTTGATTCAGATGTAAAAGCACAACGAGCTTCAATAGGAACTCAACTTTTCTATGGATTTGGATCAATCTCAGTAGGAATAAAAAATAATCTTTTAGGCACTTTTCTTCTTATCTATTACAACGTTGCTCTTGGTCTCGACGCTATATTGGCTGCAACTGCTTTATCAATAGCTTTAGTTTTTGATGCAGTTTCAGACCCTTTAATTGGTGTATGGTCTGATAGAACAAAAACTAAATGGGGAAGAAGACATCCCTTTATGTACTTCTCGATCATACCTTTTTCTTTGTCATATTATTTTATTTTGAGCGACCCAGGGGACATAAGCCAAGATAATTTATTCTGGAGATTAGTGTTTTGGTTAATTGTTTTAAGAATGTGCATGACTCTTTTTGAGGTACCAAGAGGCGCCTTAGCTCCTGAGTTGTCTAAAGATTATGATCAGAGAAACAATCTTGCTGCTTTATCTATGATTTTTGGATGGGCAGGTGGAGCCGGTATAGATTCAATTGCAAGAGCTTTTTGGCTGGAATCATTTGTAGATATAAACGGTTATCAGTCTTTAGCTTTTTGGGGTGGCATTGGTATTTTTATTGGAGCAGCAGTTAGTTGTATTGGTACGCACAGAAATATTCCTGATTTATATCAACCGGAATCAAGGTCTTTAGGTTTAGAACCTTTTTTAATAGAAACAAAAAAAGAACCAAATTTAATTCTACAATTCATTAAAAAATTAAGCTCTTCTCTTTTTAGTATTTTAGCTTCTATCATAGGGTTTGTTTCTTGGCTTAAAGCAAATCTATCGCTTTTTATAAAAGAATTAAAACAGACTCTATCAAACAGAGCTTGGTTAGTTCTCTTTTTATCAGGCTGTTTCTATGCATTGTTAGTAGGTTTAGAGTCTGGTGTTGGAACTTATTACAATGAATTCTTTTGGCAATGGAAACCTGGAGAGATAGCTCTCTATCCTCTTTTAGCTATTGTAGGTGTAGGCACTTTAGTTATTTGTGCTCCTTTTATTGCTAAGGGAAGGAGTAAGAAAAAAATAGCTGTAGGAGTATTTATTTTTACAATAATTGTTGGTCCTTTACCAGTAGCCCTAAGGTTAGTTGACCTTTATTACGGAACAAATATTATTCCACAAAATGGCTCAAATTCTTTATGGTACATATTGGCTATACATCAAGCTGCTATGGCAGCTTTAGGTGCCTTAGGGTTTGTTTTTATTGGTTCTATGTCTATGGATATAGTAGAGCAAGTTGAAAAAAGTACAGACAGAAGGGAGGAAGGGCTTTTAGGCACTATTAATGCTTTTGTACATAAATTGGTTGGAGCTGGAGGCGTACTTATTAGCGGACTTATTATAAGTTTTGCTGGTTTTGATAACCCTAATGCAACCCAGGCAGAGCTTTATGGAGGTGATATTATTAATAATTTTGCCGTTATTCACTTAGTTATTGGTATTACACTTCCCTTTATTTCAACTTTGCTTGTTCTCTTTTATGACATAGATAGGTATAAACACAATACACATGTATCTGATCTTGGGTATATTGAAGAAGATTAATGTTTCTTTTTCCTTTCTCTGACGACAATCCTACTAACAACAAGCCTATAATTACTTATTGCATTATTGGTATTTGTTGCTTTATTTTTTTATGGCAGATTACCTTACCGCCTGATTTATATGCTTCTGCAATTTATAACTTTGGGTTTGTCCCAGCTTCACTTTTAGGCGAGAGGGAGAGCTATATATCATCAAACTTAACTTTATTTACTTCTATGTTTATGCACGGCGGATGGATGCACTTAATTGGAAATATGGTTTTTTTATGGATATTTGGAGACAACATTGAAGACTCAATGGGTCGAGGGAAATTCCTTTTCTTTTATCTTTTATGTGGTGTCCTAGCTGCCTTTGCCCAGGCTTTAATAGATCCATTATCTGAAATACCTATGATTGGAGCGAGCGGAGCTATTGCTGGCGTACTAGGCGCTTACTTTCTTCTTCACCCCAAAGCAAATGTAAATGTTCTTTTTTGGATTTTATTTTTTGTAACAGTGATCAGAGTTCCTGCTTCAATAGTTCTAGGATTTTGGATTGTGAGTCAATTCTTTTCAGCAGATTTCTCAGGAGGAGCAGAAGGAGGGGTTGCCTACCTGGCCCACATAGGAGGTTTTATTGCCGGTATGGCTTTGATATCTTTTTTTAAAAAAACTGAGGTTCCTATATGGGATAAGCCGAACTCTAGCCCCTTTGAATCCTTAGACCTTGAGTTAACAAAAATACTCCAAGGTAGTAAAGTGGAAGAGGGGAGTTTTAAAGAGGATTTTATAAAAAGCTCTGATAAGACCAAAAGGCATTAATAATGAAAATTAAATTATTATTTAGAATTTTAGGGATAACACTTTTAGTTGGATTTATCACTATAGGCATTTATGCATTGGGAGTTCAATTTAATTGGTATGGTGAGCTAGAAAATAAAGGAGAAGTAATAAAGTCTCCTTATCCAGAAAAGTTGTTATTAGAGAAGAAAGAAAATCAAATAATCGTAAATAAATCTACGAAGCAGATCCTTTTTGGTGATACACATGTTCACTCCACCTATTCCACTGATGCTTTTTTGTGGAGTTTACCTATTTTAAATGGCGAGGGACCCCATCCAATATCAGATGCATGCAATTATGCTAGATTTTGTTCAGCATTAGATTTCTGGGTTACTACTGACCATGCAGAAGCATCATCACCTAGAAAGTGGAGGGAAATAAAAGAATCCGTTAGGCAATGCAACGAGGTGTCTAATAAAAAAGACCCCGACCTAGTTACTTTTTTAGGTTATGAATGGACACAAGTTGGCCTTTATGCAGAAGATCATTATGGGCATAAAAACGTCATGTTTCTTGATATAGAAGAAGGTAAGGTACCTGCCAGACCAATTGGAGCTGGTGGAGTAGCAACAAATGGTATGCGGGCAACAATTGGAGGGCAAGCTAGTCAATTAAAGCCTTTAGCCTTTTTTGACTTTAAAAATCGTCATAGATATTTCAATTTCATAAGTTTTACGGAAGAGCTTCCAGGGATTCCTTATTGTGAACTGGGAGTTGATTCTTCTTTGTTACCTGAAGACTGCTATGAATATGCAGATACACCTGTCGAACTCTTCAGTAAGCTTAGACAGCTTGACTTTCCAGCTATAGTAATTCCTCATGGAAATACCTGGGGTTTTTATTCTCCACCTTTATCTAGTTTAGATAAGCAATTAAAACAAGGCTTCCATGATGAAAAAATTCAAATTCTTTTTGAAGTCATGTCTGGTCATGGTAATTCTGAGGAGTATAGACCTTGGAGAGCGGCTAACTTAAAAGAAGATGGCTCATTGGAGTGCCCTGAACCTTCAAGTAATTATTTGCCAAGTTGTTGGAGAGCTGGAGAAATTATTGAAGACAGATGTCTTAAAGAGGGGTTGTCTGAAAGCATATGTGCTAAAAGAGAGATTGAAGCTCGAAAAAACTATTTGTCTCTTGGTTCTTCGGGTTATTTATCAATTCCTGGTGCAGAGATGGAAGATTGGTATGATTCTGGTCAATGTAAAGACTGCTTTATTCCTTCTTTTAATTACAGACCAGCCGGATCAGGACAATATGCTCTTTCACTCACTAATTTTGATCAAGCAGAACAAAAAAGATTTAGATTTGGTTTTATTGCTTCGAGCGATAATCACAGGTCACGCCCAGGAACTGGTTATAAAGAAAAAGATAGATTTGTAACTACTGAAGCTAATGGGCCATCGAATGAAGCAATAGCAGATATTTTGTATCCCAAGTCACCAAAACAATCTAAATCAATTGACTTTGGAGGTAGAGAGGGCCTGGTAAACATGGGTTTTGCAGCATTTGAGGTTGAAAGGCAAGCATCTTTCTTTACCTCTGGAGGTTTAGCTGCAGTTCACTCAGTAGATAGAGATAGACAATCGATTTGGGATTCAATGAAAAGAAAGGAAACTTATGGTACAAGTGGAGATAGGATTTTACTTTGGTTTGATCTTTTAGATGGAGAGAATAGAGTTCCTATGGGTGGAGACATTACTACCAACCAAAACCCTAAATTTTATGTAAAAGCAGTTGGTGCCTTAAAGCAAAAACCTGGATGTCCAGATTTTAATAATACAAAAATTTCTAAAGAAGAGATCGCTAGAATTTGCAAAAATGAATGCTATAACCCTTCAGATGAAAGAAAAATTATAACTAGAATAGAGGTAATAAAGATTTCTCCACAAATTATTCCTGGTGAAAGAGTAGATAATCTCATCAAAGATCCGTGGAAGGTATTTCAATGTTCACCAAATCAGAATGGCTGTGAGATTAACTTTGAAGATGAAAGTTATGCAGAAAATCAAAGAGACGTTTCTTATTATGTTAGGGCCATTCAAGAGCCTTCTCCTTCAGTTAACGCAAAAAACGTTAGATGTGAATATAATTCAAAAGGAGAGTGCACCAAAGTAAACATGTGTTATGGAGATTATCGGACATCCAAAGATGATGATTGTCTTTCGATGATTGAAGAAAGGGCTTGGTCTTCACCAATATTTGTTGACTATCTTTAAGATTAGTTATTTATTTGGTTTAAAGACTCATCGATAAGCTCAGATAATTCATTAACCCCTACAGCTTCTCCAGCTATATTTACTAGCTCTATAAATGAATCATTAGATTTAGAAGGAGTTATGTCTGTGTTCTTTATGCACGATCTAGCTATTTGAGCAATTAAAAGAAAACCAAAAGCATTTGTCGGTCTTCCGCTTTTATCTTTTAGGTTTTCAACAGACTTTTCAGATGCTTTTTTAAGTATTTCTAGGCTTTTTGTTAGGTCTGAAAGATATTTATAATTTAGGTTATTCGCTATATGACTTTGTAAAAGGAATGATCTAGCTCCAGGAAAGAGCTTACCTAGATTCTCCGAAAGCATTTCTGCCTGTAAGGATATCTCATCCAATTGAATTCTGATGTCTGTATAACTGGGGGCTCTCCTAAAAACTGTCTCCTCAAACTTATAAGTAGTAATAGCATTTTCTAAATCTGCAATTAATCCAGAAGGAACTGAAGGAATTATTTTTTTTATTTTAGAAATAAATCTTGAAGGAAGTTTATAAGGGTTCTTAAAATTAAGATCTTCACCTGACAAACTTGAGATTTCTCTATACTTACTTTTTGGCATTTATTACATATTAATATATGGTAACGATCTTATGAAGGGGAAAAAATTAATTCATGGAAGATATAAATCAGAAATCTAAATTATCCTTTTCGACTAAGTTTTTTTATGGTTTTGGCTCAATATCCTTTGGCATAAAAAACAATGGGTTTAGTTACTTTGTCCTCTTTGTTTATAGCTCTGTACTTGGTTTGCCCGCCTGGATGGCAGGTTTAGCTTTAAATCTCGTTTTAGTAGCTGATGCAATAACTGACCCACTTGTTGGATATTATTCTGATAGACTCAGGTCAAGGTGGGGAAGAAGACATCCATTTATGTATGCTGCAGCTCTTCCTGTAACTATAACTTATTTCTTTCTTTGGACCCCCCCAGAAAATTTAACTGACTGGCAATTATTTTCTTACTTACTTGTTTGCGCAATTATTATTAGGGTTTTTATTACCTTTTATGAAATACCTTCAGTGTCTTTAGGACCAGAGCTAACGGATAATTATGTTGATCGAACCTCTTTAATGGCTTACAGATATTTTTTTGGTTGGTTTGGAGGCTTGACTACTTATAATCTTGTTTGGTTTTGGTTTGGACCGAACAATGTCACTCCTGAATTTACTGATGGAAGGTATAACCCTGAAGCTTGGTCAGACTACGGATTAGTAGCTGCAATATTAATATTTATTGGAATAATTGTTACTAGTATTGGGACACACAAACATATTCCTAATTTAATAGAACCTCCTCAAAGACAGATAACCATCTCAAAGGTTTTTAAGGAGCTTTATGAAACTTTATTAACCAATAAATCTTACATTTTTCTATTTCTTTCAGGGTTGTTAGTTGCTATTGCAGGTGGAATTGAAGCTGCATTTGCTGTTTACTTTGATAGTTACTTCTGGGATTTAGACTCTGATGAAATGTTAACCAGAGGTCTCTGTATTTACTTGTCACCCATAATAGCTATGATTTTTGCTCCAATCTTGTCTGACAAGTTTGGAAAAAAACAGACTGTAATGTCAGTTTGGGCTTTCCAAATATTTTTTGCTGCCCTTCCTTTTGCTTTGCGTTATATAGATCTAACTTATGGAACTTCTATATTGCCTCCAAACACAAACGAAGAAAATCCAACTTCTTGGCTTTTGACCTTTCTCTGTGTCCACGTTGTTATTAATGTGGCTTCTGGGATAATTGTATTTTCTACTCTAAGCTCAATGTTGATGGATCTTGTAGAGGATATCCAATTAAAAACAGGAAGAAGGGAAGAGGGGGTATTATTCTCTGCTAGAAGTTTTGCAGATAAAGCAGTTAGCGGTTTTGGTCTCACATTTGCTGGTATTATCTTGTCAATTATAGCTTTCCCAGAATCCTCAGTAATAAGAGAGACATATAACGGAATGGTACCAAATGAAATCTTAGCAAATTTAGCATTATGGTATGTTCCAATTTGTATAGTGTCCTTTAGTGCTGCCTTACTAATGGTTCAGGGCTATTCTTTAAGCAGAACTGAACATGAACAGAATGTAGCTAATCCAGATACTAAAGTCTGGAAAGACAACTAAATTGATATATGAAACTAGCATGAGCTCGCCGATAGGTGAGTTGGGATTGCTTGCAAATGATTCACAATTATTAGAATTAAGCCTAAGGGGCTTAAAAGGACTTTCTGCTAGAGGAAAAAGAAAAGAAAGTAGATTTAAACTAGAGTTACTGCAGTTAAAGCAATATTTTCAAAAAGAAAGAGAATCTTTCTCTTTCGATATTAGAATAGAAGGTACTGAGTTCCAAAAAGCTGTCTTTGAAAATATGATGTCAATTAAGTATGGTCAGGTTTTGAGTTACAAGGATCTGGCTTCAAAAGTAGGTCTTCCTAAGGCTTATAGGGCAGTTGGTACGGCTTGTGGAAGCAACAGAATCCCTATCATAATTCCATGTCATAGGGTTGTCTCGACTAACGGATTGGGAGGCTTTGGAGGAGGGCTAGAACGTAAAAAATTTTTACTTAACCTAGAAAGTCACTAAAATTACTATTATTAATCATGTCAGCTTGTGAAAAAATAGAATTAGCCTTAAAAAAGAGCTTAGCGCCTTCTCATCTTGAAGTAATCAATGAGAGTTTTATGCATAATGTTGAGCCTGGTGCTGAATCTCATGTCAGGGTTATTGCTGTGTCTGAAGTGTTTGAAGGCTTAAATCTTGTAAAAAGACATCAAGCTATATACAAATTAATAGGAGAGGAGCTTTCTGGGCCCATTCATGCAATAACTTTACACACTTTTACTGCTACTGAGTGGAAAGATAGAAATGAATCTGCCCATCCTTCACCAGATTGCGAAGGTGGAAGTTCCAACAAACCAAAAGATTAAAGTAAATGTCTTCAATAACTATAGTTACCTTTTATAAGGTTATAGAGATCCAAAATGTTAATAAGCTTAAAAGAGAAGTTGAAAGGTTAGCTTTCAAACAGAACCTATCAGGAACTTTCTTTGCTACTCCCGAAGGCATTAACACCACTTTAGCAGGAAGCCGAAAGGGTTTAGAGAAAGTTTTAGATTTACTAAAGAAGGACTTTTTTATGGAGGATCTAAACCCTATCTGGTCTGAATCCTTTAAAGAACCCTTCAAGAGATTAAAGGTGAGGGTGAAAGATCAGTTATTACCTTTAAGAGGAGGTTTTGATATTTTTAATCTAAAAGGCAAACAGGTAGAGCCTATGTATTGGAATAATTATTTAGAAGATCCCGATTCTATTGTTTTAGATGTTCGAAATGATTATGAAACTCGTATAGGTACTTTTAAGAACTCTTTAATACCTAAAACAAAACACTTCACTGATCTCCCTGAATACATAGAGAGCAATAAATCTAAATTTAATGGAAAAAAAATTGCAATGTTTTGCACAGGTGGAATTAGGTGTGAAATAGCATCTTCTTTCTTTATGAGTGAAGGATTTGAAGACATATATCAACTTAGAGGGGGCGTTTTAAATTACTTCGATAAAGTTAGTAGAAAAGACAGTCTGTGGGAAGGAGAGTGTTTTGTTTTTGATGAGAGGGTCTCAGTCAACCCCGATTTAGAAGAAGGAAATTTTGAACAATGCTTTGGTTGCAGAAGACCAATTTCAAACCAAGACA
>CEUS01251921.1_pt1 | contig 27262 bp, 20 predicted proteins | sample 427031 | NCBI WGS metagenome assembly CEUS01 (sample SAMEA2622837, study PRJEB7988) | marine metagenome | biome: marine biome (ENVO:00000447); feature: marine epipelagic mixed layer (ENVO:xxxxxxxxx); material: "saline water (ENVO:00002010), including plankton (ENVO:xxxxxxxx)" | depth 140 m | reverse complement strand
GGAAGCCGATGGGGCTTAGTTACCCCGCTCTGCCGTGATGTGGGGTCCCGTGCGATCCTGGTTCGGCTCCCCCGAACCTGATTGAGTGCACTAGGAAGTTGTCAATCTCGACTCTGAAGCTTCATTAACAAACGTAGGATTTCAAGGTAGAGCCAAACCAGTGTTACCAACAGACCGAAGGCTGCGTACCACTCCATATACTTGGGGACGCCTCGTTCAGCGCCTTCTTCGATGAAGTCAAAATCGAGTACTAGATTGAGTGCTGCGATTACGACCACGAATACGCTAAACAAGATACCAAAGGTGCCGTTTGAATGGATAAGTGGAACACTAATACCGAAGAAACCGAGGATAAAACTCAAGAAATAAACCAATCCGATACCGCCTGTTGCGGCAAAAATACCCAGTTTAAAGTTCTCGGTGGCTTTGATGATGCCGCTACGGTAGGCAAACAACAGCGCGCCCAACGTGCCAAAGGTCAAGAAAACAGCCTGCGAAACGATACCTGGGTATGATTGTTCGAATAGATACGAAATACCTCCCAGGGCGAGGCCTTGAAGTGCCGCGTAGAGCGGGGTCGTGTAGGGTGCCCACGTTTGCTTGAAAACGGTTGCCAGCGCGACGAGAAATCCGCCGAAAAATCCAAAGCCGATCCACCATGTGGGCACAGTTCCTTGGCTGCCTTGATCCCAGGTGAATGTTGCGGCTGCGAGCAAAACCATCAGTGCCAGTGCGGTCTTGTTAACGGCTCCTCCAATAGTCATTGCGTCATCACCGGAAATGGGTATGGCGTGACTGTGGCTAAAAGTGTCGGACCCGAGTGCTGGGTTTCCAGATCGCAGAGCGAGGTGAGCAGACATATTTGGGTTCCTCTAATTTGGTTTGGCGGGGCCTCTACTACAAGGTCCAGTCTTGGTCTATGACCCTTTCACTGTAGCGCTATTAACTGCTGTTCAACAACTCTCTGCGGAGCTATTGGTAGTGTGTTCCTGCTTCTAAGAAGAGTTGGGTTTTTGAGTTTTCCTTGATTAACCAGGTAATGTTTCTTGGCGTGTCTTTCGCCATTCGATATGGTCCCTGGGTTGCGGTTATCCTCGCTCCATCACAGGGTTGACCTCAACCTCGTAGTCGACCCCGTCGATTCCAAAACCAAACAGCTCCAAAAAGTCTTTACGAATCCCTTCCAGATCTGCAACCGTGGCCACATTTGCCGTTTCCACCAACTCCCAACGCCTTACTACCTCGTCCTGGACAGGTTGTGAAAGTTCCCAGTCGTCCATGCGAATCCGGTCTTGGTCGTCTAGGTCTATGGATGTAGGGGAGTAGAGGGCTGTTTGAAACAGTCTATTGATGTGCGCGAGGCAGTCCTCGTGGTTGCCAGCTTCCTTCATGATTTTGAAAAGGAGGGCGAGGTATAGGGGAACTACGGGGATAGCTGCGCTGGCCTGGGTCACGACGGCCTTCAAGGCTGCAACGTGAGCTTGGCCTCCGATGTCAGACAACCGTTTCCGAATGGCGGAAGCTGCTCGGTCTAGATCCACTTTTGCCTGACCGAGAGTCCCTTGCCAATAAATTGGCCATGTAAGCTTGCTGCCGATATAGGTGTAGGCGACCGTTTTGGCTTCTGGCGCTAATACACCACCCTCCATAAGGGAATCGATCCAGAACTCCCAATCTTCACCTCCCATGACGGCGACAGTGGCTTCGGTCTCAGCATCATTGGCTGGGTCTAGTGTGGTGTCGAATACCTCTCCGGTGTCTTTGTTGAGGGACTTTACGTGGAAGGGCTCACCAAGTGGCTTAATGGCCGATCGATGCACAATGCCAGTTCGCGGATGTTGGCGTAATGGTGCTGCTAGGCTGTAGACGAAGAGATCAATTTGGCCTAGTGATGACTGAATTTCGGCGACTACTTGGGATTTCATGTCGTCGGAAAACGCATCGCCATCCAGCGTCTTGGCGTAAAGTCCGCGTTTTTGGGCTTCGGTTTCGAATGCCAAGTTGTTGTACCACCCTGCTGTAGCAGTTTTGTTTGCTTTCGGCGCCTTTTCAAAAGAGACGCCGAGTGTGGCGGCTCCACCACCAAACCCTGAGACGATCCGAGAGGCTAAGCCGTAGCCACCGGACGCTCCTACGACGAGCACCTTGCGAGGTGGGTTGTTGAAAGGGGTTGCCCTTTCGATTTGATCACGCACCCGGGCCGCGCAGCCGGACGGATGCGCAGTTGTGCAGATGAACCCTCGAATCCGTGGCCTAATAATCATTTCGAAATCATACCTAGTAGTAGGGTGTTCCGCAGAATTAGAGAGTTTGGAAATAGCTGTTTGGTAGAAATTGAAGAGGTGAGCATCGACGGAGTCTCGGTGTTCTGGGCCTTACGGTCTTCTTGCCTTTTGGCACGTTGACATGCTTTATCATCACCGGTGGAAGTATAATCTCTGCCGCCCATTATTAGGCACTTGGGTTTTGACTGTGTCCTTTCGGCTGTGTCCCGTGGATACTTTTAGTCCAGGCCTGCGGTTGGGTCATGCGTCGACAAATATGATCTGAGCCAGCGAGACATCCAAGTGTGGAGCTGTGGGATCGTTCAGGACGTCTCGGCGTCAGGCGGGCAACGGTACGACAGAGTGCTGTCGACCTGATTGGCTCACACAGTGTCAACTGATAGCAGATAGGCCTAGTGTTCCTTAACTGTTTCTGGCTGAGCTTGGTTTGCTCGATAAGTAAAGCATGCGTGCGAGCTCTAGGCAAGATGACGGTGATAGCTCAAGATGTCTTCTCGCGTGTTCGATGGAGGAACGGATGGCGGAACGGAGAACTGGAGCGGTGATTGAAGATCAACTTCTGTCACCGACGCTTTTGCGGTTTCGGGTAGAGGCTGAGCCAGGGCAGCAATTTCCCGCCTATGTGGCAGGACAACACATTCCGCTTGGTCGCGATGACTGCAAGTTGACTCGAAAAGCCGGGACGGCCTCTGATGGCAAGCCGGTTTGTGAACCTGAGTTTGATCCCTGGGGTCGCCAAACTGTTGGTCCACTCAAACAGTATTACTCCATGGCTTCATCTCCGGCAGAAACCGCCGAGCATGGTTGGCTTGAATTTCTTGTTGCTATAGACCACGGATACCACGGTCTGCCTGGTCGTCTTTACGAGGATCTCTATCATGCGGGAGAGTCTGTGAAGTGTGGGGTTAGTTATTACGAAAGTGTTGGTGGCAACTTCACGCTAGAGGCCCGTACCCGCGAGGCTGACAGTGTGTTGATGATCGGGACAGGTACAGGGGTTGCACCTTTCGTATCAATGCTCAAGGAATTGCACGCTCAAGATACCTCCCTCAAGTCTGGTTGCCGCTACACCCTGCTGCAGACTGGCCGTACGGTTCCGGAGTTAGCCTACCGGGAACTGTTGTCAGAAATCGAAGGGGCGGGCCGCTTCGATTTCCTTTATCTGCCTACGATCAGTCGTCCATCTTCAGACGACCCAACTGACAAGCAGATAGGGCGAGGGCGTGCCAATAATGTTGTCAGACACATCTATGGGCTTCCAACGGCTGAGGAGGAAAAGGCGACTGGGGCGACGAGCGAAGTTACTCGAGCGGCTGCAAATTTGGCGCTTGACAGGTTAGTGAACCCGATTTTACCCAGTCACGTGAGTGTGGCCTCTCTAGTCCCACGGCTTGACCCAAAATCGACAGTATTGCTGGCGTGTGGAAATCCGGCGTTCCTCGCCGATATTGAGGCGAGTACTAAACGGTGCCAGCTTCGGTTTGAGACGGAGGCCGGGGCCTAGTTGGGCATGTGAATTTTAATCTGTTGCAGTGAAGCTCACTGCATCGTCAATGGGAATTTGGTTTAGCAGCGCTTTATGCACTGGAGATTGTGTCGCTATCCGCCTCAGTAGAGCGCGTTGCTGTTCGGTCAGTTGGCCATGAATCATGACTCGATTCTTGATTCCCGCGATCAGGTCGTCGTCTTGTGCCCCGAGATTGTTACTGTCTTGAGCATGCTCTGGGTCGTACTCAAGGGTGACGTCGACGCCGGCTAATGGAATCCCGGTCTTGGTCGCGTGGAATCGCAGGGTCATTGCTGTGCATGCGGCCAGACTTCCTAGTAGAAATTCGTAGGGTGTTGGCCCTGAGTCTTTACCACCAGCGAGTTTTGGCTCGTCACTTCTCCAGAGAAATCTCCGGGCTCGAATGTCTACCGCGGTACCGGCCTTGAGAGATGCTGTGACACTGGTCATGTGTTCACCTTCCGGTCTCAACGAGGGGGACTCTTCGCTTTCAAATATGAGGGTCCGCCTAAATTTCACGAATCCAGGGCGGTGGTGGAGAACCATACGTTAGTCGGCTGTATGGTCATTGGCTTTTCTATTTTCGTGGCAGAGCAATAGTTACAGTTGTCGTCTCCCGTCGGCGCATTTGCACATGTGTGATGTACGTTTCATAACCGGCTCGGTTTACCTCAATCTGACGTCTGCCTACACCGAGGGCCAGCGCTGGCGGACGGTGGCCTACGCTCTTCCACTCTTCACCGTCGATGCAGATAGTAGCGTCTCGGGGGTGCACTCGAATGGTTAGTGTTCCATGGCCGTTTCCAGGCACTCGGGTTGATTCGAAACCTCGGTGTCTCGTAGCTGGAAGTAGTGATTCGGCTTTGGGAAGGGAGCACATCTCAGAAGTGCCTGAATTTTCAGGATGAGAAACCAATTGTTCCATCACGTGCTTGACATGAAATGTCTGTCCGATCGGCAAATAAAGTTTCTCTGTTACAGTGCGATAGCCTTGTAGCCGAAGCTTGATAGTGTGTTCGCCAGAAGGTAACTGTAACCGCTGCAACAACCCATCGTTACTGTCTACAATGCCAGCATAATATCCATCAATGTAGACTTCGGTTTTTTTCGGCCTTACATCTAGAAGAACCGATCCGTGGTTGCCATAATCGGTATAGAACTTGGAGTAGGGTCTCCGGGTCCAATAGATATATGGGTTGAGTATGCTTGCATTATAGAAGTGTGGAGTAAACGGAGGTCTTGGACCGACGGACAAGTGCGCAGGAAGACGTGCTACTGGTCCCTGTATCATGGTTAGGGTCTTCTGGGCATCGGAAATGGTAGGCAAGACGAGCATCGCAATCGTGCTGATCAGACCCGTCCACCATGTGGACCGTTTCAGAGTAAACATTGAAAGCCCTTTAGTTCTTGTCTTGCTGTGTTGTGGTTGGAGGAGCAGTGCTGGCCTGAAATCGCCTTTGATTCCTAGCAAAGGCTCTGAGGTCTGGGATTTGGTCGAATTCGTCAACGATCTCGCGACCGAGAATTTCTTCGAGAACATCCTCAAGGGTGACAATACCGCTCACATGTCCAAATTCATTGGTGGCTATAACCAAGTGTTGCCGTCGCTCGAGAAAGGTGCGAAGTAGTTTGTCTAGCTTGACCGTTTCTATCACGAAGTGAACTGGGTGCATCAGCTCGTCAAGCGAGAGTTCGAACTGGTCTTTCGCAGCCGCCCGAAGAATGTCGCGTCGGTGGACAATTCCAATGATGTCATCATCACTTTTGTCGAACACTGGAATGCGGCTATGTTGCAGGAGCTGTTCATTTGTTGCTGCTTGGTCCACCCCGATGTTTGCTGGGAGTGTGAAGACCACCGTGTTGGGCGTCATGATTTCAGCAGCGGTCTTGGTCTCAAGCTTTAACACGTTACTGATGACATCGGCTTCGTGAGGTTTTAAATCGCCCGTGCTTAGTCCCCTACGCACAATCAGCAGTAATTCTTCGTCTGAGACGCGTTCTTCCTCGTGTTTGCTTGAGATTATTTTGGTAACAAATTGGCTGACCCAGATTACCGGTGTTGCGATCTGTACAAGTGTTGCGAGTGGTTTGGCTATCGGTCCAGCCAACTTCCTAGCGTAGGTAACTCCGGCGGTTTTGGGAATGATTTCAGCAAATAACAGAATGGCTAGCGTGAAAGCTCCAGAGAAGTAACCGATCCAATATGAACCCAGCACGGAGCTTGCGATGGCCCCGGCCAAGGCTGCCCCGCCTGTGTTGGCAATTGTGTTTAGCGAGAGGACCGCCGCAATGGGACGGTCCACTTCAGAACGCAAATTCCGCAGCAAAGTCCCCCTCGGGTCACCGGCCCGATCGAGTGAGTCGATATGTGATGGGGCAACCGAATAGAGTACTGCTTCGACGAGTGAGCAGGCGCCAGAAGCCAATACAACAAGGGTGACAACTATTAAGAGTTCGAACATGGTGATACTTATGGACTCGGTGCTGACCCCTGATATCCAAATTCTGGTTGATGATGCCTCTCGAGTGGAATGCAGGAAGTCTGGCTTAATAACGAGGTAGGTATGAGAGTTTGCTTGACTCTCATACCTACGGGTATTGGTTGCGGCCCTCCGGTTCTAGCTGTTGATTCAACGCGGCGCTTCAAGGAACCGTAGTAGTTCGCTGTCCGTCCCAAGAATGAAGAAAGTGCTGGGATCCATCGTTCGCTCGTAGGTTTCTAGAGACTTGGTGAATGCGTAGAATGCGGCATCCTGCCCATAGGCTTCGGCGTAGATCGCAGTTGCATCAGCATCGGCATTCCCACGTAATTCCTCGGCAGTTCTGAAGGCTTCAGACTGGATTCGGGCAAGGTCCCGTTCACGCTCACCCTGAATGCGGGCTGAATGGCCCTGTCCTTCGGATCTGAATTCTTCAGCAATCCGCTGCCGTTCTGCAATCATCCGCGCAAATACGTCTTGCTGTACGTCGGCAATGTAATTGATTCGTTTGAATCGCAGATCTAGAAGCTCGATGCCTAACTCAGCGACTGCCGATGTTGAAGCTTCGAGGATCTCTCGCGTGATCTGGTCACGGCCGGTGTTAATCGGTTCCAGTTCTTCCTGCTCTCCATCGGTGTTAATCGGTTCCAGTTCTTCTTCCTCGATTCTCTCTCTATTTTCACTGTTGACAGTTGTGTCGGCTGGGATGCGGTTACTGCTTCTGACGATCTCGATGAGGTCATGCCTTGCTACCGCATTGCGAGTTTCGCCGTCGAGAATGTCGTCGAGCCTGGATTGTGCTCCCTGTTCGTCTCGGAGTCGCTGGAAAAAGAGCAGAGGGTCAGTAATCCTCCAGCGGGCGTACGTGTCAACCCAGATAAACCGTCGATCCCGTGTCGGGACCTGATTCGGAAAACCGTCCCACTCCAAGAACCGCTTTTCAAACATGTTCGCGGTTTGTATGAACGGTATCTTGAAGTGGAGGCCGGGTTCAGTGACTGGAGTTCCGACAGGTTCACCGAACTGGGTGATGATGGCTTGATTCACTTCGCTGACCCGGTAGGCTGCATTGACAAGGAAGAATAGAGCGATAAGCAACAGAGCTAGTAGGTTCGCTTTCATTGGCCACCTCCTGTACGTTGCTGGTTGTCCGGCGAAGGCGTTGTTGCAACCCGAGTTGCGCCATCCAGTGACAGCAACGGCAAGACGCCTGTGGCACCTTCTGCGACAAAAACCTTCCGGCCTACCTGTGGCAGGATCCGCTGCATGGTCTCAAGATACATGCGACGCCGTGTCACCGTCGGGGCCTCGCGATAGGCTTCTTCGATTGATGAGAAACGTGTGGCCTCGCCTTGAGCACGATTGATTCTGTCGAGGGCATATCCCTCAGCCTGTAGAATGGTCTGTTGGGCCTCGCCTCGTGCACGAGGAATTACAGCGTTGTACTCGGCGAGCGCCTCGTTGATGAGGCGATCTCGTTGTTGTTGAGCCTGGCTAACCTCGTCCCAGGAGGGTTTGACTGGGTCTGGTGGGTTGACGTCTTGCAGGACGACCTGGTCGATTGTAATACCCATCTGGTACTGGTTGACTAGGGTTTGGAGTCTAGCTTCGACAGATGTTTCGATGTCTTGCCGGCCGACGGTAACCACTTCCGTGACAGTGCGATCACCGACCGTCTCCCGCATTATAGCTTCGTTCATTGCCCGGAATGTGTCTTCGAGATTCCTCACCTTAAACAAATATTCGTAGGGGTCAGCGACTCGGTACTGAACAATCCATTCCACGACAGCCACGTTCAGATCCCCAGTAAGCATCATCGACTCATCGGCTAATTGTTGATCCTGACCCAAATATTGGGTGCGAACACCCGTGTCGGCTGTTCGGAAGCCGAATTCTTGTTTGAGTTGTCGCTGAACCGGGACCCGGAGCATTTGCTCAGCGAATGGAATCTTGAAATGTAGCCCAGGGTTGGTGGTACGGACATATTTCCCGAACCGCAAAATCACTCCAACTTCCTCTGGGTAGATTTGATAGGCGGTGCTAGTCGCCGTTGCCAATGCAGCAACCACCGCTGCCCCGAGCACGGCAGTTCGCCATGGAATTTTGGGTATCTTGAGCCCATTCACGTCGACGACGCGAAAATTATCAGTCATGAATAATTCTCCTCGATTGGAGGTGTGTCGTGTGAAGATTGTCGAAGTTGGTCGGCGCCATGGCCCACAATTGTCAAGTCGCCAATCTGTTATCACCGAGTACTGTAGCGCTAAATCGGTATCTGTGTACCGTTTTCAGGGTTAGTGCTCCAGAGATCTCTCCAGACTACTCACTTCTTGAGAAACGGTTTTCAACCTAGAAAGTGCTGAATCTGTGCTAATTCTGCATGCTCTGCACCTACGCTGGTGTCAGTTGAACTTGGCAATTCCATCAGTTCGCCAGAGGGTGCCAACCGTGTGGAACACACCGGTCACCAGACACTATCGCTTTTAAGCGGAGTTCAGACACATAAGTAGGGCAATGAACCATCTCCGATGGTTTAACGTTCGGCCCAACGGTTTAGAACCCAGTCACCCGCTTCTCGCAAGGGTGGGACCCCCATACGAAAGTGCCCAACACCGTCGAGTGGCAAGAAGGACACGGTCTGACCGCGGGAGTCCATATCTTGGGCGAGTTGCTCTGCTGGTTCGAATGGGATGACCTCGTCATCACGGGCGTGGATGATGAACACTGGCATGTCGCCGACGAGTCTGGCGTCGTCGCGACCCGAACGTGCAGCCATCGGAATTGCTGCCGTGAATAGGTTTGGATGGCGGCTTGCCAGATGCCAGGTGCCCCGTCCGCCCATGCTGAATCCTGTGATGAGGATGCGTTCGGTGTCGATGGTGTAACGATCCATCACTTCACTGAGCAATGCAAGGACTCCTTGCTCACTGACAGCGTTGATCCAGCGGCGGTCCGGCACGTCCGGGGCCACTATTATCGCTTCCCATTCTTGAAGTGCCGGTCCGACTATGCTCCGGAGGAACTGGGTGCCGTAATAGGCGCCAGTGGAACCTCCGGGGTGCAAGGCCAGAACTAGGGGCCGAGGGTTTTCCGGAGCGTAGTTATTGGGGATAAAGATGCCATATGTGACGTTGCCAACCCCGTCGACATCAAGCGTCCTATTGTACAAACCTGGTTGGATTGGTGGTTGAGCTAGCGTGTTGAGCAGGACTGTCGTAAGTAACCAGTGCATCGAAATCCCCTTAATAAATAGGGTGGTCTTGCTGGTAATTGATCAAATGGGGAACCGACGCTAGGGGCCGGTACCCTGATTGGTAGCGGGCCTGTAGACACATGTCGCGAGCACATGTTTACCCCGGCCGTTATTATAATCGTCTGTACATGACTGTTCGCACACGTTTTGCTCCCAGTCCAACCGGTTACCTCCATATCGGTGGTGTCAGGACGGCGCTATTCAACTGGTTGTTTGCTCGAGGCCAAGGCGGTCAGTTTCTGCTTCGTGTCGATGACACGGATGCCGGACGGAATGTTACTGCTGCCCTTCAGCCTATCCTTCAAGGGTTTCGGTGGTTGGGGCTTGATTGGGACGAGGGGCCAGAGGTTGGTGGTCCGTGCGCCCCATATTTTCAATCCCAACGAGCCGACCGTTACTTAGCAGCGGTTGAGCAGTTGCTTGCGACTGGTGCTGCCTATCGAGATTTTGCGACTGTGGAGGAGGTCCAGGCAGAGAGGGAGGAAGCTCAGCGTGAGAAAAAGCGCTTCATTTACAGCCGACGTTGGCTGGCTGAGACTGATGAACAGGCTGCTGCGTTTGAGGCAGAGGGTCGCCGTGGGGTAGTTCGCCTGCGAATGCCTAGGAACGGAGTTTGCGCTTTTCAGGATTTGGTGCGCGGTGATGTTGAGTTTGAATGGAGCTTGGAACAAGACCACGTTATCCGGCGCACCGATGGAACATGCCTCTATCACCTTGCCAGTGCGGTAGACGATCACGATTTTGCGATCACTCATGTCATCCGCGCTGTTGAACATTTGTCCAACACTCCCCGCCAGATCTTCATCGCCAAGTCTCTCGGCTATGAGCTACCGGCCTACGCCCATCTTCCTTATGTTGCTGCCCCTGGTAGTTCCGAGAAACTGAGCAAGCGGAAGCTGTCTAAATACATGCAAAATAAGCAATTTAAGAAAATATTTGACGAAGGCGTAGCGATCGCTGAGCGGATTCGTCTTCTGGTGACTCCAGAGACTTTCAGCCCGGTGGTGGTCGATTTCTACCGCGAGGTGGGGTACGAACCGGCCGCCTTAATGAATTACCTGCTGCTGCTGGGCTGGTCATTAGACGACCATACAGAGACGTTCAGTAAAGAAGAAATGATCAGGCAGTTCTCTCTCGATAGGATCAATCGTTCAGAGGCAAGCTTTGACCCACAAAAGTTGCTGGCGTTTCAGGAGAGGCGGATGCAGGTGCTCTCAGTAGTTGAGCGGTCGTCGAGAGTGCTCCCCTATCTAGAACGTGCAGATTTTGTCGATAACCCCGCAACCGAAGCGCAGCGTATCCGTGTACAACAGGTTGTTTCGGCTGCTGGAGACCGGATCAAAGTGGCTGGGGATATCCTTTCTTACACCGAATTTTTTCAAGCTGACGAAGAAATACCCTACGATGAGAAAGCGTTTAACAAAAGGTTGCGCAAGGAAGGCGTTGAGCCGTTGTTGCGACGCTTTCGAGAACAACTGGGTCTGGTGACTCCATTTGATGCCGTGACTTTGGAGGGTGCCTTGCGAGCGTTTGTTGAAGCCGAAGGTATCAAGATAGGTCAGATAGTCCATGCGGTTCGGGTTGCGGTGACTGGAAAAGCGGTTGGGTTTGGGTTGTTTGAAGGGCTGGCGCTCTTGGGTCGGGAAGCTTGCGTGGCTCGCATTGACTTAGCTCTGAAGCGTTTGGCGGAATAGGAGATAGGAGACCGGACTTGCAGGAAGAAGGTGTCCTTGGGTCTGGTTCCTCGCGCGGAATGATTATACCAATAGACAAAGTACAGACTGACGACGGGACCAGGGGGACTGATTTTATCCGGCAAATTGCCGATGAGGACCAGTCTGCCGGGAAACATGGCGGAATCATTCACACTCGGTTTCCACCGGAACCGAACGGCTACCTTCATATTGGGCATGCCAAGTCCATGTGCCTAAATTTTGGCTTGGCGGTTGAGCGGGGTGGACAGTGTAATCTGCGTATGGACGACACCAACCCCACAACCGAAGATGTTGAATACGTCCAAGCGATCAAGGACGACGTGGCCTGGCTCGGGTTTGAGTGGTCTGGTCGGGTTTTTCACGCTTCCGACTACTTCGAGCAACTTTACAGCTTTGCCTTGCAGCTCATTAAGGCCGGTAAGGCCTATGTTTGTGACCTGCAAGGAGCAGAGGTGTCCGAGTATCGCGGACTGTGGAACCGGACAGGCCGAGATAGTCCTCACCGGAATCGCCCGGTTGATGAGAACCTTGACCTCTTTGCCCGAATGCGGGCTGGTGAGTTTGAGGATGGTTCAAGGACGCTGCGCGCAAAGATAGATATGGGGTCACCAAACATGAATATGCGTGACCCGACCATTTATCGGATTCGTCGAGTACCTCACTATCGAACAGGTGATAGTTGGTGCATTTATCCAATGTATGACTTTACCCATCCCCTGTCAGACGCGTTGGAGGGGATTACCCATTCCCTTTGTACTCTTGAGTTCGAAAATCACCGACCCTTGTACGATTGGTTTCTGCATAATATTGATGTTCCCAATCAACCCCGCCAGATCGAATTTGCACGGTTAAATCTCAGTTACACTGTTTTGAGCAAACGGAAATTGCTTGACTTGGTCGAACAGAGGCACGTAACCGGCTGGGATGACCCTAGGATGCCCACTCTAGTTGGGTTTCGCCGACGAGGCTACACTCCGAAGGCAATCCGCGAGTTCTGCCACAGGATTGGTGTCGCGAAGAGCAATAGTATCGTCTCGGTAGCGCAACTCGAAGATGCGGTTCGCCAAGATCTCAATCCGTCTACATTGCGGGTGATGGGAGTGTTGCGCCCGCTGAAAGTTACCATCGAAAACTACCCCGAGGACAAGGTAGAGACTGTAGATGCGGTTAACAACCCAGAGGATGAAGGCATGGGAACGCGGGCGGTGCCTTTTTCTCGGGAGCTGTATGTGGAACGAACTGATTTTGAGGAAGATCCGCCGAGGAAGTATCATCGCCTCGCTCCAGGCCGAGAGGTTCGGCTGCGCTACGGCTATTTCATTACGTGTAGAGAAGTTGTGAAAGATCAAAGCACTGGTGAGGTGGTCGAGCTGCGCTGTACATATGATCCGGAGACTCGTGGCGGATATGCACCGGATGGACGTAAGGTTCGCGGTACGATTCATTGGGTTTCTGCTGGTCATGCAGTCCAGGCCGAGGTACGTCTTTACGATCACCTATTCGCACAGGTTGACCCAAGTGACGTCGGTGAGGAGGGAAGTTATCTGGACAATCTGAACCCCGGTTCACTTGAGACGTTGACCGGCTGTTGGGTGGAACCCAGCTTGGAAGGTGCTTCCGTTGGAAGTCGGTTTCAGTTTGAGCGGCTGGGTTACTTCTGTGTCGACCCTGACTCATGCCAGGGAGGACTTGTAGTGAACAGGACAGTCACCCTTCGAGACACTTGGGCGAAGATAGAAAAAGCAAAGGCCGCTAAATGATGCACGACGGAGGGCGCTGAATACCCTCGCAATCGCCAAGGTCGCTGTCCATAAGGACATTCGCTGTTGCCCCTCTGAAAAGAGAGTCAAAGGATATTCACCCCACACGGTAGAACTAGGCTAGTGCTATTGGGTGTCGTTTGAGGCAACTTTCCCGGCTAGCATGGCGAGCCAAGCATCTACAGCGTCGGGGTTGGTCGGTGTGCCTGACTCTCCGTCAAGCACGAGCGCTGTCGACTGGAACGGGTAGCCGTAGAACCGCTCGTTGGCGTCGCGGTCGGCAGTAATGGTCGAACCCTTCAAAGTAATACCGGCGAATAATCCTCGCGTCCGTGAATAACTCAGGATCTCAGCCCGAAGGTAAAGGTCGGTCGTAGCTTCGATGTCTCGCCCAACAGGTCCGATGACAGCAGAGGCGTCGCCTCCAATCTTGAACTGGTTCTGTAGTAGGTTTTCTAATCCACGACGATTCATGACTACTAGGACAAGATCGATCGCCTGACCGCCAATCTGTAGACCAAAACTGCCGCCGGTTAGGGTCAGGAAGGCCGGCGATGACCATTCGCCAAACTCGTTACGCGAGCTGATGATCCCTTTCCCTCGATGTCCCCCGAAGATGAAGCCGGCCTTGATGGTGTTGGGGATGATCGCCACCGCCTCGGCATTCCTGAGAATGCTCTCAGGAATAGCATTGTCCGGTGCGGACATGATCTCCTCGAGTACCTTGGTGGCTGACTGGAGCCGCTCAGTTTCCTCCTGCTGAGCGTGTACCAAGCCCGGTAGGCTTATCTGAGAAATGAGTAGGGCACAGAGTATTTGGGCGAGTCGGATGTTCATAGACACCTCAAATAATAAGAATTTTTCGCCAGTATACCCCTTCCTTGACAGGTTTCAGTTTAGATCCGCATTGCGCGGCTTTCTGACTGACCAGGTCAAGGCCGTTGCTAGGGTAGCGCGAAGGCGACGTAGGTGTCACCAGAGTTCATGCCTACTTTTCCACCACCAGCGGCGATAACGACGTATTGTTTTCCATTGACAGCGTAAGTAGTTGGAGTCGCGAAACCAGCAGCTGGTAGCTCCGTTTCCCAAAGTAAATTACCATTCCTAGTGTCGAAGACTCGGAAGCGCTCATCTCTAGTGGCTCCGATAAAGATCAATCCGCTAGCCGTTACAATTGGGCCACCATAGGATTCTGCCCCTGTAGGAGGGCGACCACTGGCTGACAGTTCAGGCCAGTCCCCTAGGGTGACCTTCCAGACAATTTCCCCGATGTTTAAGTCGATGGCATTCAGGGTGGCCCATGGCGGTTTAATGGCCGGTCGCTGCTCTTGATCAAGAAAACGGCGATATCCAGCGAAAACCCACTGTTTTTCTCCGTCAAGCTCCCTGTCGTTGTCTGCCAATAGGTCAACTTCCTCCGAGTCGTATAGATAAGCGACTAATGCATCACGATCCCGCTGGGACAGATGGGAGTGAGATGGCATGTAACCACGACCGTTTTGGATGATTGCTCGGGTTTCATCTGGTGTCAGTCGGTCTATCAGGTTGTTGACAGGTGGATAGATGCCGAGCTCGTCGCCGGTCCCACCGATACCATGGCATTGAAGACAGTGAAGAGCGTAGACACGGTGGCCTACGCCAGCCATCAACCCACGGGCTTGAGATGGGATCTCGACCATTGTTCCGATCCAGGGCATATCGTTTGCGTTGACGTACATGATCCCAGTATCGGGATCGACTGCTGCTCCACCCCATTCGCCGCCGCCATCAAGGCCAGGGAGGATGATGGTGCCCTCTCGGCTTGGGGGAATGAATTGGCCTCCACTTCGCATTCGTCGCAGTCTGTCAAGCACGTATCGGTTCGCTTCGGGTGTGATATCCGTTGCCTCAGTCTCTGTTAGGTGTTGGCGGGCGAATGGTGGCGGTCTGGTCGGTATTGGCTGAGTGGGCCAGGCGACCTCTCCAGGTATGTCAGATGGAGGGAAGGGTCGCTCCTCGATCGGGAAAATCGATTCGCCGGTTTCGCGATCGAACATAAAGATGTGGGCTGATTTTGTGATTTGAGCAACTACGTCACGTGGGGCCCCGTCCCGTTGAATGGTTAGCAGGTTAGGAGGGGCTGGGAAGTCACGGTCCCAAATGTCATGGTGAACGGCCTGGAAGTGCCAGACTCTTTTACCAGTTGCGGCATCCAGCGCTAACAGGGTGTTGGCGAAAAGGTTCGAGCCTTCTCTATCCCCGCCAAAGAAATCTGGAGTTGCCGAACCGGTAGGGACGAAAACGAGCCCTCGTTCTTGGTCAACTGACATACCGGCCCAGTTATTGGCTGCGCCTTGGTATAACCAAGAGTCGGTCGGCCATGTGTCGAAACCAGGTTCTCCAGGATGGGGGATCGTATGAAAGACCCAGGCCACCTTCCCAGATTCAACGTGAAAGGCTCGGATGTTGCCTGGAGCAGCTGGGTTGGATTCTGCGTGGCGAGTTGGAAGAATTAGGAGATCATCATAGATTACGCCAGGAGTGTTCGAGATAATGAACAGGTTCGAGACGTCCCGACCGGCGTCGAGTCCGTCGTGCAGGTCGACGATCCCAGCCGTTCCGAAAGTCTGGATGAGTTCACCCGTGTCGGCGTTAAGAGCAAATAGCTTCGATCCAGCGGTGGCTAGAATTCGCCGGTCGTTACCTTTGGTCCAGTATGTTACGCCTCGGCTAGTCCCTCCTCGACTTGGTTCCGCTCCACTCGAGAACGGATCGAACTCCCAATAGCGCTCGCCCGTAGCTGCATCGAGCGCAAAGATCTTAGTGACTGGAGAGACGCCGTAGAGGATTCCGTTAATGACTATCGGGTTAGTCTGAATCTGTGTTCGGTTACTCTCAAAATCAGCGTCACCTGCATGATAGATCCAGGCAACTTCAAGTTCAGTGACGTTGTCTCGGGTGATTTGCGACAATGAAGAGTACTGGCTGCTGTTTAACCCTAGATAAACTGGCCAGTCAGATTCTACCTGGCCTGCGGTGGCAGGTCCTGTAACAGTAAGCGCGGAGAAAAGCAGCAAAATCAAATTTCTGATTGACTTGGGGGCATGTGTCATGGGGCTAACCGTCCTTTGGGGTGATACCATCTTCGCCTACCGTTCAGGTGTCGATACTAGTGGGGCCCTTGACACAGTGCGTCGAACACCTTGATTTTTCCATTCCTGCTCTTGTGTCGGCCGAGATTCTCTGAGTCAACATCTGTGCCGGCTTGCTGAGTGTCATGATGGCTGTTTAGAAGGGCGGTGGCCACACGATGCGATCATGCCGTGGGTAGAACTCCACCTCTTCTGGATTGGACGAATATGCCACTGACGCCAGACCGTGTTAATCGTCAAGTCTTGCTGAATGCTCGGCCCGTCGGGTTCCCTGTAGACACCGATTTTAAGATGGTCGAGGCTCTTGTGCCAGAGCCGGCACTAGGGCAGCTACTTATTCGAACCATCTATTTATCACTGGACCCCTACATGCGCGGACGAATGGATGCGACCGCCTCCTATGCTAAACCAGTTCAACTTGGTTCTGTAATGGAAGGTGGAACGGTGGGGGAGGTCGTTGCATCGAAACATGATCAGTTCGAGGAAGGTGAGCTGGTTCTGTCTGCCAATGGCTGGCAGGAATATGCGATTTCTGATGGCCAGGGGATCCGGAAATTAGACCCTTCGATAGCCCCAGTGTCGACTGCACTTGGAGTACTCGGTATGCCGGGGATGACTGCCTATGTCGGTTTGCTTGAGGTGGGTGAACTGAAAGTTGGCGACACTGTTGTGGTCTCGGCCGCTTCCGGTGCTGTAGGAGCCGTCGTAGGGCAAATCGCTAAGATCAAGGGGCATCGGGTGGTGGGTGTAGCCGGAGTCCAGAAGAAATGCACCTACGTTACCGATGAACTTGGGTTTGATGCTTGCGTCAGTCATCAAAGCGATACCCTGGCAGTTGATTTGGCGGCCGTGTGTCCTGATGGTATCGACCTGTACTTTGAGAACGTAGGTGGAAAAGTATTTGATGCCGTCCTGCCGTTGCTTAACCAGTTCGCACGAGTCCCGATATGTGGACGAATAGCGAACTACAACATGACATCGCCGCCAGAGGGACCCAATGGGGTGCCACATTTGATGGGACTGATCCTGATACGTCGGTTACGTCTTCGTGGCTTTATCGTCTGGGACCATGCTGATTCAGCAGCCGAATTCATCCGCGAAGTGGGTGGTTGGGTTCGTTCGGGACAGTTGAAATACCGCGAGGATATCGTTGATGGCCTAGGCAATGCGGTGACAGCATTCCAAGGAATGCTCCGGGGACGTAATTTTGGCAAGCTTCTTGTCCGCGTATCTGACGACAAAACGCGATGACTCGATTGCGACCGTGGTGTTTTCCGGATTCGCTGGTAATGATTTTTGGCATGGTCGTCCTTGCTCAGGTCGCAACTTATGTGTTGCCGACCGGGATGTTTGACCGGGATGGGCTACGAGTCATCAAAGGTTCCTACCAGGCTGTGGAGGTCGAGCCTTTGCCCATTTACACGTTTCTCACGTCGATTCCAGCCGGAATGGCTGATGCAGCCGATATCGTTGTCTTCATCTTGATCATTGGAGGTGTGTTTGGAGTGCTTCGGTCGACCGGTGCGGTCGACGCACTGCTTAGCGTAGCCATTCAACGGCTTGGCCATCGGCCAGAGCGGTTGGTAGTCGGAATGGTAACCGTTTTTGCTGTTGGGTCTTCGACAGTCGGGATGGCCGAAGAGTATATGCCGTTCGTGCCCTTGTTGGTCACCATGTGCCTAGCCTTACGGATGGACGCGGTTGTAGCACTTAGCATCATCTATGTCGGCGCTGGTGTTGGCTATGCTTGTGCTGCGTTCAACCCGTTTACTGTCGTAATCGCCCAGAGTATCGCCGGCGTGGCCCTAACATCCGGGCAGGCTCTGCGGTGGCTGTCACTAGTTGTTTGTCTGTCGGTTGGAGTTCATCACATCTTGCGGTATGTCCGACGGATTCAAGCCAATCCGGCTAGCAGTCTTGTGGCTGGAATTCCGTATAGCGACGGGTTCGATTTCCCGAGTGACGTACGGCTCACACCAGCGAGGCTCGTCGTGGTGGTGTTATTTGTTTCCGGGGTTGCGCTATTTATCTATGGTGCGGGAGTTTACGAGTGGTATTTGAACGAATTGACAGCCATTTTTATAGCTATAGCTCTTGCTAGCGCCACGGTCACTAAGTTGTCTGCTAACAGGACAGCCAGAGAATTCTGCGCGGGTGCAGCTGAGTTGACAGCGACTGCTGTCATCGTCGGATTTGCCCGTACGATCCAGGTGATCTTAACCGAGGGCCAGGTGATCGATACAGTCATCCATGGGCTTGCAACCCCAATACAAGCTTTGCCTACACACGTGGCAGCTGTTGGAATGCTACTAGTCCAGACCCTCTGCAATTTCATCATCCCTTCCGGATCTGGACAGGCTTATGTGACGATGCCGATCATGGCACCCATTGCCGATGTGACCGGTCTCTCTAGGCAGGTGGCTGTTCTGGCCTACCAGTTCGGTGATGGTTTTACGAACATGGTGGTGCCTACGAATGCCTTGCTCATGGGGATGCTGGTACTGGCCAGAATTCCCTACCACCGTTGGGCGCGATTTATTATTCCGTTACTGTTGAAGCTCTATCTGGTAGCAGTTGTTTTGTTGATAGTGGCTGTCGGAATGGATTACTAGTCAGAGTCTAGTAACCGTCGTAGTGATAATGTAATTGCTCCAATTGGCGATAGTTCTATGCGAGGTTCAGCCTCGCTCTGTTACCAAGTCGAAGTGAAGCATGCCGTCGGGAAGGGCTCCACTGGCGGCCACCTCAGTGGCTCGTTTGCGCCAGAACGCTAATAGCTCATCAGGATCGGAAAATCGTTGGTCGTCACCAAAGTGGCTAATTGCTCGTACTCGGGTATAGCGATCCAGTATCCAGCTGAGGAGCTCCGACTCGCTTTCCTGTTGCTTGTTGAGGCAGCGCGGATTAAATTCTACAACCAGCGTTGGTTGGTGTGTCGATATCTGCCGCTGCAGGCCTCTGAGTGCCGCTGGTTCTTGGCCTTCGATGTCTAGCTTCACTAGGTCTAGACGGGGCAAGGTTCCTAGTGCCTCGTCTAGGACCATAGATTGGACCAACCTACCATTATAGATGGTCGAGTTTACGTCGACCAATTCGGTGTTCGAAAGCCCAGACATTCCGAATATCGCTCGCCGGTCGCTTGCTGCAAGCGGGATTACTTCTACGTTTGTGAAACGATTGTGCAGGATGCCTCTGTAGAGAAGCTGTACGTTGGAGGGATTGGGTTCTACGGCTATTACATGTCCTCTATGCCCAACCAATGACGCAGCCAATAGAGTCACCACCCCAACGTTGGCCCCAACATCCAGGCATATATCACCTGGATGAAGTCCTTCTCGCAGTACTTGCCTGATTGGTTCTTCGTAGGTGTGTGATTGGGTAATAACAGTTCCGAAATCAGGATCGTTTCTATCAACTACTACGGAGTAGCCACCTATGTCGATGGCAGTCTGGTGTTCCAGATGGCCTTTAAGCTTGTGCTCTCGATATTCATCCGAGCCCATGAAGATCTGGACAAGGGTAGCGATTGTGAGTCCGCTGGCAATACGGTTCCGATAATGGGCAAATCCATTCCTGTCTGGTTCGCGTCCCAAGAAGAGTCGGTAAGCGTGATATATGTCTGCTTCAGTCGCTCTGTCTGAGATGATCGACCGTGGTGACTCTTGCGAGAAATCTTTATTCAAAGGGCTTTTGTCCTAGAGAATTAGTTTCTGTTAGCGGTTCTTCTGACGGGTAAAAGTCTCCTAAAGGGCTTTAAAGAATGTGCTTGCCGACTACAATACTCGCAAAGGCCAGAATACGGCCAGAGTTTGACAGGGAGAAGTGATGACAAGGTGCAGATTAGAGTTGAGCGGCGTTCTGGTAATACTGGTCGGGTTTGGATTGGGGTGTGGGGCTGTTGTCGAACCAGACAGTGTTGTTGGAAACCCTGGAGTACCTAAACCTGTTTTTGACCAAGCGTCGAGGCCAGACACAATCCAACTGGTTGCTGACGCTGTTAGCTTGCCACCGTTGACCTTGCAGACTCTGGATGGACGGACCCTTACCAGTGATGATTTTCGTGGGAAGGTCACTTTGGTGAACTTCTGGGCTACTTGGTGTGGTCCCTGTCGAGCTGAGATTCCAGACTTGATTAAGCTGCAGGAGCGCTATGCAACTCAGCTCCAGGTCATCGGCGTCTCGACGGATGAGGGCCCCACCCAGGTCGTGGAGGATTTTTCGACTCAATTTGGTATCAATTACCCTGTTGTGATGTCAACGCCTGAATTGAATCAGGCGTTTCCTGGAGTTATGGCGTTGCCCACTTCATTCATTGTGGACCCTGACGGTCGGGTTGTTCGGACACACGTCGGCTTGGTTTCTCCTGGAATACTCGAACAAGAAACCCGTTTCCTCGCTGAAATTGATCCAAATATTACTGTTGATCTCGTGGAAAATGACCGTCACGCACTACTCGTGAATGCTGCCCATGCGACCGAGATTCCAGGCTTAGACCTTGCTACTCTGACACCAACCCAGCGAGTGACAGCACTGCAGCGCCTAAATGAGGAACTTTGTAACTGTGGGTGCCAGCTCACCTTGGCTCAATGTCGCATTAACGACTCTGCTTGTGGGTTCAGCTTGCCCCTCGCCGAAGAAGTGGTTGCTGAGGTGGCATCCCTCTAAACCGGGGCTCCTGCGACTTCGACTCTGTGGCAGTTTCCCTGGGGAAGGGACCCACTAGACGATGGAATCCCTCGCGGCCTGAATTAACTGGATATCTTCGTTTCTGGCAAAGACCTTCCCCGTGTGTTTGCGAAGATCTTCTAGAATCAGATAGATCGTGGGGACCAGAACCAGCGTGATGAATGTTGCGAAAATCACACCGAACGCCAACGAAATAGCCATTGGTACCATGAATTGGGCACCAAAACTGCGTTCGACCATTAGTGGCACGAGTCCAAAAAACGTAGTCATCGATGTGAGCAGGATGGGTCGGAAGCGGGCTGCCCCAGCCTCCCGGATGGCTATGTCCAGATTGCCATAATGTGCGAGTTTTCGATTGATGAAGTCCACCATCACCAAGCTGTCATTCACCACGACTCCAGTAAGTGCGACTAGTCCAAACATTGACATCATTGTCATGTCGCGCCCAAGCAGGATGTGACCCCAGACTGCACCAACTAAGCCGAACGGAATTGCGCTCATGATGATGAGTGGCTGAACATATGATTTCAGTGGAATCGCCAATAACGCAAAAATCATCAATAGGGCGAGCGTGAATCCCCGTTGCAGTCCACCGACAGCGTCGCGTTGTTCAGCCTGTGCTCCTTCGAATGAGTAGTTCACCCCGGGGAAGGTAGGTAGCATATTGGGCAATATACGTGCTGCAAGGTCGTCGATGACCACCTGCGCCGAGGTGACTGCGGGGTCGACCGCAGCGGTGACGTTGACGGCACGCTGACGGTCGACCCGTCGGATTGTGGCAAAGCCACGTCCTGCTTCGACCACTGCAACATCCTGGAATGGCACCTCTCCACCGGACGGCGTCCGGACACGCATGTTGCCAAGGTCGCCAAGAGATTGTCTGCCCTGTTTCGGGTACCGCACCATAACTCGTACATCGTCTCGACCGCGCTGAATTCTCTGTGCCTCTTCACCGTAAAATGCTTGTCTGACTTGGCGTCCTAGATCAGCCAGGGTCAGGCCGAATGTTTCAGCTTCAGGTTTGATGCCAAGCTTCATTTCTGCCTTGCCCTCTCGAAAGGAATCTGAAATTTGGAACAATCCGGCGTAGCTAGCTAAGTGAGTCTTAAGCGTGTCAGCGGCCACCCGTAGTTGGTCGATGTTCGGTCCGGTCAGTTGTACATCGACGTCGTCACCTGGACTCATCATCGTAGTGGTGAACTTGACTTCTGTTGCTTCAGGTACGCCGCCGGTCAGTTGTCGCCAGCGGGTCCCCAGAATTTCGCTTGTCATCGTCCTGGTGTCGGATGGAACCAATTCGATGGTGATCTCGCCAAGATGTGCCGCCGCTCGGTCGAGAATAGGGCCGAAGGGGCCACCGTCCTGTGCGGCTAATGGCTGGTCGCCCACAGAGGAATACACGTGTCGGAATGGGTCCTTGCCCTCTCGTTCCATCAGTTCTAGACGTAATGCTTCGGCTCCAGCTTCAAGTCGTTTGAGCGCTTCGTCTGTTCCGGCCGCCGAGGTTCCCTGTGGCATCGTGACGGCAGCCGAGATGAAGTCGGCTTCTATGGACGGGAAAAAGTGATAAGTGGTCCATCCACTCAAGACCATACCTACCGTTAGGATTAGAGAGGCAGCGCCGATAGAGGCGGTTGAGTATCTCCAGTGTAAGGCTAAGTCAAGTGTTGGTTGGTAGATTAGACGGCTCGCTTGTTGCATTCCGCCTGCAAAGAAACTTTGGACTCGTGTCCACAGGTTATTCCTTATTTGTGGTGTGGGAAGACTTGATAGGTGAGTCGGGAGAATCTGTAACGACTCGACCAAGGAAAACAGCAGGCAGGGGATGACAATAAGCGGAATAACCCGAAATATCTTACCCATCATTCCCGGTACCAGCGTTAGTGGTATGAAAGCGGCAATTGATGTTAGTACTGCAAAGATCACCGGTTTCGAAATTTCTTGGGCCCCGTCAATCGCTGCCCGTAGCCCTTCTTTGCGACGTTCTTGGTGGGTGTAAATGTTTTCACCAACCACGATAGCGTCGTCGACCACAATTCCTAGCACTAGGATGAATGCAAAAAGCGATACCTCGTTGATTGAAACTTCTAGCCACGGCATTAGCCAGAGTGCTCCGAGAAACGAGACCGGAATGCCTAGACTGGTCCATAGTGCTAGCCTGAGTTCAAGAAATAATGCCAATACGAGAAACACCAAGAGGAATCCTGTCGCTCCGTTCCGAAGTAACAGGTTAAGTCGGTCATCGAGGATTTGGGCTTTGTCCTGCCAGGTCGTTAGCGAAATCCCTGCCGGCATGCTGTGCTGGGACGATTTTACATAGCCGCGTACGGTGTTGGCTATTTCCAGCGCACTCTGATTACCGGTTCTGAATACCGACACCAGTAAAGCTGGTTCGACGTCAAACCGAGCAGCCTGGTCGGTCTCAGCGAAGCCATCGACTATTGTGGCGACGTCGCCCAGACTGAGTCGGCTGCCGTCCGGTCTGGTCCATAGTACAAGCTCCTCGTATTCGGGGCCGCGATACGCTTGGCCTATGGTCCTTAGTAGGATTTCACCTCCATCTGTGCGAACCGATCCTCCCGGTAGGTCGAGGGACGAACGTCGGATCGCCTCAGCGACTTCGTCCAAGGTGAGGCCATGGCGTCGGAGTGCTGTTTCGGATACCTCAATTGAAATTTCATATGGTGGGGCATTGACGAGCTCAACTTGGGTGATGTCAGGGTGGGCTGCTAAGTCGTCTCGCACTTGTTCAGCTAGTCTCTTAAGGGTTCCTTCGTTGGTTGGACCAGAGACGGCGACGTCAATCACTTGTCGTCTTGAACTAATTTCGCGGATTATCGGTTCCTCAGTCTCTTCAGGAAACGTGACAATTGCATCTACCTTGCTTTTTACCTCATCAACCACTTTACGGGCGTCGGCTCCGAGTTCGAGCCAGATCGTCACCCTGCCCATTCCCTCAGAAGCACTCGAGAGCACCCGCTTGATGTCGTCGATACCTTGTATGGCCTCTTCAAGCCGAACATTGACTGCCGTTTCGACTTCCTCTGGGGCAGCGCCAAGATAGGGGACCGAGATTTGAATCAGGTCAAGCGAAAACTCGGGAAAGACCTCCTGTTTTACTGTCAAAGCAGAGAACGCTCCGCTGACGACAATGAAAACCATCAGTAGGTTGGCGGCGACTGAGTTCCGTGCAAACCAGTTGATGGTGCGATTCATGATGTGTCGTAGATAGCGTTTCTGGTGAGGCAAGGTGTTCGCGAGCCGGAAGCGAGGATTTTGCCTCTACAACCTGCATGGCTAGAGCCCTGTGTTGGCTGTTCTCAATGCCATCTGAGGAGTGAGGTTCGCGGCACTCGACTCAATAGCCGGGCGTAATGTTGCGATGAGTTCATCAACTACGTGTGAGAGTTCGTCGAGTGCTCCGTCAATTTTTATTGATTTGAGGGAGTGACCGCTCGAAACCTCGACTAGTCTGGCGGTGAGACGGAGTTGGTCGCCAACTAGTTGGTAGCCACCGTTGATGAGCCAGGCTGCATTTTCTGCAAGGCTTGTGTTCGGGTCACCTGGGCCCAGTCGAACGATTGATACACCAGGTAGGCGGAGGTCACTGGCGATTGCTTCAGAGACTGCGGTTTGGATTTGGTCATTGCCCGGGTTGCTGGAGATATTGGTGAATGTTGCCACGGCTATAGTAGGTTGTTTGTGAGTGGTGGCGAGGTTGACAGCGCTATGCTCACTAAGCTTGGAATGAATTGCTGTTACTAGTCGTCGAGTTAGGGTGCTGTGCTGGGACACGGTGCCATCTAGCTTGAGCGAATCAAATAAGGATCGTTGTTTTACGTTGAAAACTCGAACCGTCACACGGAGCTGGTTGCCAAGCCTTTGATATCCCCCACGAATAATCCATTGGACCTGCTCTGAATCAGCTACTGCAAGGGCGTCGGCTTCGTCGGTCATGGGTAAAGTCGAAACATGTACTCCAACCTGCTGGTCCAATGTAAATTGAAGTGTCGCTGCCATTTCTTCGCCTATGAAGTCATCGGCTGGATTGCCTGATAGGTTAGTGAACGGCACGACCGCAACCATCAAATCGGGTGACTCTGAGGCGGGTGGATCAACAGCAGAGAGCGCAAAGTCAGTTATCGGTACCGGTTTTGGTTCAGAGGGCGTTGATGAAGGCCTCGGGCTTGGGACAAACGGGGAAGATTCTACCGAGCTGGGTGTCATTTGAGCGAGACTTGTGCTGCTTTTGGAGTCTGAGTTTCGGCCGGTGCCTAGGTCGGAAGCACGTGGTTCCTGGGTATTTGAGTTTCGAGGTTCCACCGGACGAAGTTTTCCTGAGGGTTCTGTGCTTACATTCTGTCCTGGCAAAGGGCTAGGTGGTGGTGCGGCTGTTGCCTCTGGAGATATGTTGCGAAGGCGCATGATCTCCCTGCGAATCGCAGCTATCTGGGCTGGACGGCTCAAGCTCGGATCCACTCGAAATTTTGTCGCTGGCCTGGTCTCATCAGGTCTCGGTCTGGCGGTAAGGGAACCCGGAATAGCCCCTTGGTCTCGGGTTGGTGCACTCTCAAATGGGGTCAGGTCACGGCCGGTTGCCCGGTTGCCTTGGATAGGGGGCGAGTTAGTTGACCTAGTGCTTCTGGTTTCGAGCGTTGTAGGTGGAGCGGAAGTGGGGTCATCTTGTAAGTCAGCGGTGTCCTCAAGCACTAAAACAGACATGCCTTCGGTCACAGTGTCGAGTGCTGAAATACAGACTCGTTCTCCTTCTAGGAGTCCAGTTTGAACGAGTATCTCGTCTCGAGTTGAGCGCAGAACACCAACCTGGCGAAAACGTAGCCGGTCCTCTTGGTCTACAACCAGCACCTGGTTTTGGCCACGAAGTGCTGCCCATGGCAACACGACAACATCCTCTATGGTGCGTCCCTCGATCTCAGCCTCTACAAACATACCGGCAGCTAATGGTGGGCGGTTTGGATCGTTTCCTGGCGCATATGGGTCGTCGACTTCGGCGACCACATGTACCATACGACTTACTGCATCAATCTCGCTCTCGGTACGCGCAATACGCCCTTTCCAGCTGTGGCGACGACCAGCGAAATCTGCTGACAAGGTCACGCTTGGGCCGCTTTGTTGTTGAGTGCCTCGGTAGGACATGGGGACATCGACATAGGCTAGTTCGTCGTCTGGGAGCGGCAATCTAATTTCTGCCGAGTCGACTGCGTAGATTCGACCCACGGGATTGCCCTTATTCACAAATTGGCCGACATCGACCTCTTTGCTCTGCAATCGACCAGCATAGGGAGCAAGAATCTCTGCTCGTTCGAGGTCACGGATGGCTCGATCGAGTGCCGACTGGGCAGCTGCGACGGCTGCCTGTGCGTCCGCCACCTGCGGTTTTCGCAAGGTTAGAGCACTTGGGTTCCCCCTTCCAACCTCTTCCCATTCGCGTTGTGCAACTTCCGCCTCAGCTTCCTCCTGTGCGAGTCGAAGTTGCGCTTGGGCCAGCTGGGACCGGCCGGTGATGACCGCTTGTTGGTAGTCGTAGGGGTCGATCTTGAGAAGTATGTCTCCGGCTTCAAAGAACCCTCCTACTGCGAATGAGGATGACACTTCGATTATTGGGCCAGATATTTCCGGGACTAATTGGCTAGTGGTGCGAGGTTGTACTGTGCCCTGACTGGAGACGGTCAGCTGCACTGTCTCAAATGAGACCTGTTGAACCCGGACGCTGGGTGGGATGACTACTGGTGGCTGAGTCTCAACTGGAGGGCGGTTGAGGTACATTGTGTAGGCTCCAAAACTGGCCAAGCCAAGCACTAGAACCGGTAATAAGGTTTTCGCTATACGAGTGAATGATCTCGGCATCGATACACCATATTCCCTAGAACTTTATTTTATGTTCCTTGGCCGGCAGGAAAAGTGAATCCCCCGCCTAGGGCAAGGTAGAGATCGACTCTGTTTTCGAGGCGCAGACGTTTGGCTGAAATGAGATCGCCTTCGGCCTGAAGTGCTAGTCGTTGTGACTCGAGGACGGTAACGTAGTCGTCGAGCCCCGAGCGATACCGGTCTTCGGCTAAGGCTTCGGCTGCGCGAGATTGTTCGATGGAATCTTCCAGGTAGAGTTCTCGGTTCGAGAAAAATGCGTCAGCAGCAAGAGCGGTTTCTACCTCGGAAAAAGCTTGAAGTGCCGTGTTGGCGTAGATCGCAAGCTCTTCAGCTGCGCGTGCTTCTGCCTGATCAATTCCAGCTCTCAACCGTCCTCCTTGGAAAATGGGTTGAACTAGATTACCCAGAAGGCTCCAAATGCCAAAGTCTCCGTTGAGAAGATTAGTCAGTGCACTGGCCGAGGTTCCGGTGCTGCCGGTGAGGCTGATCGATGGGTAGAGTTCTCTTCTTGCAACCTGGAATCTCTGTCTGGCGGCTGCTACCCGCCGTTCGGCGG
>CEUS01062283.1_pt1 | contig 27279 bp, 29 predicted proteins | sample 427031 | NCBI WGS metagenome assembly CEUS01 (sample SAMEA2622837, study PRJEB7988) | marine metagenome | biome: marine biome (ENVO:00000447); feature: marine epipelagic mixed layer (ENVO:xxxxxxxxx); material: "saline water (ENVO:00002010), including plankton (ENVO:xxxxxxxx)" | depth 140 m | reverse complement strand
GGCAGCTTTGACTTGGAGTACTCCCGCCACAGTAGTTATACTCAACTCTACGGCACCATTTTTCCTTGTCCCAATTTCCATTATCTGTCTTAAAGAAAAGTTCAATCTAAAGATCGCGACAGGTATTATCGCGTGCTTTTTGGGTATATTGTTAACTCTCACCTAAATCGAGATGTTCTAGGAGAACAATACCTGGCCACTCCCTCAAGTTGATGCCTTTAACCAGTAGCTTCAGTCCAACTGGAGATTACTCTGAACATGAAATATCTCTACTTTCATTTGATGTTTTTAACCACAGGACCAGTGAAAATATGGTCTGGTAAAAACGGGTTGCTAAAATCAATTCCTCGAGTAGTTACGATTCCAAAAGCAGTTAAATTTCGTCTTTCACCTGCTACCCCACTACCATTGCCCCCGCCGTGACCAATAAGCCACTGATGTCCAATAAGGCGTCGACCTTTCCAAATACCACCAGTAGCTACTAGGTGCCCAAACCTAGCCAAATCCTTTGCACTCATTACCACCCAACCAGGGCCTCCTCGAACCACATGCCCATTAATAACATATGGAGGATCTAGAAAATCCCCATACCCTGGCATATGAGGATACCAATCCTTATTCTGATAGAGTTCTAAACCAGGTGTCCACTTCCAATTACCCGGTTCTATGCCCATATACCCGAACAATTCGTCATCAAGAACTGTCTTGATATCTTTATTCCACGCAACGGTTAGTGCCTGAGATAGCCTCCATTGAGCTCCGCTGCTGTAAACACCGTTAGTACTCGGCTCACTGTGGGAGTAGTTGTCAAAGAAGGGATCTCCTGTCCAATTGGCCCATCCCGGAACAGATCCTTCAGGAATTGTTTTTGCCGTATGCTGCTGCCTCCAATAATATCCATTAGTCACAGGGAATCCTCCCCAGTGGACATTTCCTTTTTTTCTTCCTAATAGATCCCAACTAAGACTACGATGATGACCCTGATCCATGTATTTGTGAGGATGGGAAAGTTGACCCTCTCCCGTCCATGTTTTCCAAATCAATCCATCAGGATCAACTAACCCACGCTCAACTGCTAAACCAAGCACTGCCCAAGTGAACGCCTTACCCATAGATGCGGTCTGTGCTCTAAAATCTCCGTCGCCCCATGAATGTACAAGATACCCTCCCCTTGTAAAAACTGTCCCCCAGTTTTTGTTAATCCCAATCACATCATCACTTTCTTGGAATCTTCCAACATCCATTTGGCCAATCAAATCACGCCAGGCATTCACATCAATTCCGGCCTCCTCGATTGTAATTTCAGTCCATTCACATTCAGGATATGTGATCCATTCAGGCAGCGATTCTTCGATCATGTCAATTAGCCTTTCATGAAACTAATTCTCACTGTTAATCATCATATGTGTGGTTCGCTTAGTAAAGTAAATTGCTAAGATTTCTGCATTAGCGTCATAAAAACACCACCTTTTAGGGATCAGTGTTGTCAGATAATAATGTAGTGAATTACTAAACCAAAACTCCAAAACCAGACTTAGTACAAATTTCGATACGATTACCGTCTGGATCATTCAAGAAAAAATACCTTTGGCCATCCATTCGGGTACCTATTGGAGTTGTTTCTACCCCCTTTGCATGGATACACTCAGCGGCCAATTGGATATTGTCCACTTCAAAAGCTCCATGGTGTGAAGGATGTGACTTGCCTTCTGGATTTTCAGCCAAATGAACCATGGAACCACTGGGTAGCTGAAGCCAAACAATATTTTTTGATTCAACCTTTGAAGGGATCATTTTCACACCAAGAACATTTTGCCAGAATTCAACAGCTTTATCCTTGTCTCTAACATTGTAAGTAGTGTGGTTTATAGATTTGAGCCTGATAGAATCGTGATTAAATCCCACCATCTGTTGCCCTCCCAACATTTATTATTAATTTGCTCATCGTTGTAATTACTTGGATAACATGACCCATAGTGTTAATGAATATGCAAAATAAATTAACTATCCCATAACATCTTTGAACAGTCTCAGAAAATTCCCTCCCAGTACCTTGGCAATGTCTTCATCAGAATATCCCCGATCAACCAGAGATCTGGATAGGTCTGGCATTTCATCAGGACCTGAAAACCCATGAGGGTGATAATGAGGGTCTGGTATTGGAAGAGGCATTGGCCTAATTTTCTTTCCTTGTTGTGCAAAAAGGTATTGAAAAAAAGAATAAGGTTGATCTTGGCAAAAATCTGTACCCATGCCTACATGGTCAATACCTACTCTCTCGACAAGATCGTCTATCGCATCAACATAGTCATCAAGCGTAGATTCGTAGCCCTTGCTGAGAAATGAAGGCCATGCATTAGCGCCAATTACTCCACCTTTCTCAACCAACGCATTCAATGCATCATCTGGTTTGTTTCTCACATGGTCAACAAATGAACGAGCGTTGCAATGGGTGAAAGCAACAGGTTTATCTGAGGCATCGATAGTCTCTAGAGTAGTTCTGTCTCCAACGTGGGATAGATCTATCAAAATCCCCAATTGGTTCATGATGCTTATAGCGTCCAATCCAAAGTTACTCAGTCCATCATCCACGCGCTCATAGCATCCATTTCCAAGTAAATTACGCTCGTTGTAAGTGACCTGTATAACTCTGATGCCTAGATCGTAGAAAAGCTGCAATCTATCCAGATCATTCTCTATAGGAGAGGCATTCTGCCAACCAAGGAAAACAGCAGTTTTCCCATCCTTCTTAGCCTGAATAATATCATCTGCATACCTCCCCTGAGACAGGGTTTTGCTATGGTCTTTAAAACGTTGAGACCATTCTGTAAACCTGTCCATAGTCTCTTGAAAACCCTCCCAGACAGCCATTGTGGCATTGATTGCAGTCACTCCTCCAGCATCCAAACTCTTGTAAACATTTTGACTGCTCCACAAGCTTACATTAAGACCATCAATCACTATGGATTCATCGTATATTTTGTGTGCTCGATTTTTTGTTTCCATTTATAATCCTCTCCTCAGTTATATGAAACCAACCATTACTCAAGAATATTTGCAGCCCTGCCCAACATGGAAAACAACACTGTTGCGGCAGCGTCTCCAGACACTGAATCATCAGTTAGACCACGCTTTAATATCTGGCCACTATCACTTATCTGTTCATCATTGCTGTTAACAATCACATCTATCAGATTCAATAATTCAAACATCACATCAGCTTCTTTATCGTCTGTCGGTGGATTATTCCTGATTTCCATGAACATATCAACAAGTTTAATTACAGGGAGCACTGTATCAACTTGTGTACGCAGTTTATCAAGGTCAGATTCAACATCTGACAAGACTGATTCTGATCTCAACAACCTTACTTGAGTTTCAGTTAAATCCAAGCTGACGGTCTCGAACTCCTCCTGAGACACTCCCTTACAAGAGGCTAAAATTGCAACCAGACCCAAGCCAAGAAGACTTTTGTAAAAACTCTCCCTCCTACCAAGCAATTCATCTTAATATTCTCCTGTAAATTTAATTGTCTCCACATAAAATTTGACGGAGAAATGATTGTACTCTACAGCCATATTCCTCATCAAAACTCGACTCACCAAAGCAGCATTAAAAGCCCCCTATGAAAACTTTCAAGCCTGCTCTTGTAACTTGAGTTCCAGTTCATCATTTGTTGGTTCCACAAGAATTGAACGATCTTCGAAAACAATGGTAGGTACTATAAGTTTGCCATTGTTTACGTTTAGTACAAACTCTCTACCATCGGGTTCATCATCCACATCTATCCATTGGTATTCAACCTCAATTGAATCAAGAAAATCTTTTGAACGGCTACAGTCACCGCACCATTGTGTTCCATATATCATTAACTTTGAGTTCATAATTGCATATATTTGTGGGTCATCTTTGTTTATCCAAATGTTGATCGTTGCGAACCTGATTCACTTTTAGGAATAACGTATCTGCGTGAGTATCAGCGATTTTGAGTTTGTTGTACCGTTCTAAATCCTCTTCAAGCATTGGTCAAACAGTTTCAAAAAATTGAGTGATTGCATTATCCAATTTTTCAATCATGTCTTCAAATGCACCTGGTGCTAGCAGGGTCTGCCAAGACTGATATGCGTTACGTTCGTAGGCTGAGCGAGTAGGAATATATACATACCCAGGGCCATTGGTCATATCTAAGAACATGATCACTTTATCTGAATGGCGATTACGAAGCTCCCGCTGCATTTCAAAATAAGCTTCACCTGGGTGGGCAATCATTAGTGCATTGCCTAGTTGCCATAACCAAACTGGGTGATTGGCGCTATCCCCATCGACATAGTCAATCCTCATCCCAATTTGTTTCCGTACCCGGGAATCAACAATTTTGGGATTTACATCTGACCACTTGAGCCACATCTGCTTTTCGCTCATCAATTCTTTACGTTTTAATCGAACTATTATTCGCTCACATTTCACAATTCTTGGAGGGTCAATTTTAACCGGTTCCCATATTGCCAGGTTAGCGTTTGATTTTATAATTTCTGTGAATCTTAACTCCGTAGCCGGCGCCAACATACTTGACAATGTAGACAGTGTTGCGTATCCAAGAATTTCTCCGTTTTTGTCTGCCACTTCTGGGTCTGCTACGTACTGTATCCTTGGCGACAAGTTGCCGCACGCTCCTTGTAGGTAAAAAAATTGACCTCCGGTGCTGCGCTCCACTAACTCCCGAGCCCGACCAATAAAATCTGGCGAAACAAGGTCACAATCCCATCCGATTGTGGTCGGATGGCATCCATAATTTGCAAGTGTAGCTAAAATTTTGCCAGAAAGATCAGTTACGCGTGCAACTGTAAGTGTCTGGTCGGCCTTCAACTCGGGATTAAATCCAACATAATCATTATCTCCAATTGGTAAATCACGCACTACGGCTAAATCACAAGAGCCATATGTCCAAGTTATATCGGCTTCTTGGGTATTGTTTCGGGCAATAACACACAATTCAATAACTGTTGAAATGACATTTTCAATATGATCTGGAACTAACTCTGCACCTTCTTTATTTGCCTCGTGAATACAAAATGGAGGACCTTTATGTGTTTGGCTGAGATTGACGAGCAGATCATCAAGTTCGATACCCAATTCTTTGACCACTCTCGACCTAAAATTGACCACATCACATTCGTAACAACAAAGCCATCCCAAATCTAAGGCAACCAGGAATAACTCAGTTCCGGCTGGTGATTTAATCACCATTGCAGACGCGGTAAGTTTTCGATGTATCCCTTTTGATTGAGTATTCTGACTCATTCCCCAAGGATTCGACTGTATACCTACTTCTGGTGTGATGTCTCTCATGGATAGTCCAACTATAACTCTGCTCATCGCTGGTCTATATTTATCAATTGTGGGACGGTTAATCATTTATCTATTTTCCTTAGTGATTATTGATCCCGATCAACTAGTTCTTCTATTCATTCTTTTTGCCAGATTATTTATATGCCATTCATAACAACATTTTGACACTTGAATTACGCCCCTCGCCTGAGCACTCTTCCAGGTCGAGTTTTAGTATGTTCACCTGCACTAATGACAAATTCTCCGGCTATGATCAGGTGTTCAACTCCAGTTGCAAGTTGATGTGGTTGCTCGAATGTTGAATGATCGATAATTGTGCCTGGGTTAAATATTGTTAGATCAGCAACATACCCCTTTTTAATTTGGCCTCGATCCTTCAAATTCAGTCTTTTGGCCGGCATGCATGTCATTTTGAAAATAGCAGTTTCAAGAGACATCAGTGACTGTTGACGAACATTACGGCCGAGGATTCTTGGATAAGTCCCATAAAATCTGGGATGAATCTTTTTGTGAGATTGGCTCCCATTGGGAGATATCGCATTGCCATCGGAACTTATCATACCTATTGGGTGAGAAAGAAAATAACTCGTGTCTCTTTCAACACGTCCATGTATGACTGCAGAAACTGCTCCTTTTTCTTCCTCTTCAATCTGCATAGTCGCTTCTGCCGGTTCAACATCACGCTCGTCCGCTATGTCAGCAATAGAACGTCCGACTAACCTCTGGTTAGCCTCAGACTGAACGTCAGAAATTACCCACGTGTCAAATCTAGGTGGCACTTTACCGAATCCTGACCTGATCTCATCTCTAATTAAATTTCGTGTTTCCGGATGTTTCAATCGATCCACGTAGGCTTCAATTCCACCGGCTTGTGCCCATGTCGGAACTAATTGATCTACCCCTCCACCTGCTGCGTTATATGGGTGGCAATCATATGATATGTCTAGACCGTGGGAATGTGCTTTTTCAAATACCTCTATCATCTCAGGAGCATGCCCCCATCGGCTTATTTCTTTCCTCCAGCCTCCGAAATCCGGACGAGATAAAATAGCAAGATGAGAATACTGAACTGCGACATCTGCCCTACGCCCAATTTCCACAGCCTCTTCAATAGCAGTTACATGTTTTCCTGCTCCAAATCTAGAGTGTGTGGCGTAGTAAGCTCCATCATAGTGAGCAATCGATTCCATAAGCGCCACTACTTCATCGGTAGACATGTAAGCAGAGGGCGCAAGGGACAGTCCAGTAGATAAAGCAAAGGCGCCTTGTTCAACAGCTTCATTAGCAAGCAGTTGCATTGATCGCATTTCATCTGCAGTAACCGTCCGATCTTCAATTGCACCTACAGCGAATTGAAGTGCCATTTGTCCAAGTTGAGGCGCTACGTTGAGGCTAATACCTTGAGATTCGAGAGCGGAAGCCCATCCATCCAGATCTCTCCATTCCCACTGAACTGGCCAGTCAAAACTTCCCAGTCCTATATCAACTTTACCATTTGGCCGAATAGGGAAAGGCGAAAACCCGCAGTTACCGGTAACTTCTGTGGTAACTCCCTGAAATGCCTTGCTCTCACCTCCAAAATCACCGAACATAGACATGTCAGAATGCGAATGTATGTCTATAAATCCTGGGGCAACTATCAATCCATAAGCATCTATTACCTTAGACGCTTCCGAAGCATCAAGTTTCCCTATAGCCTCAATCTTACCACTACTTATTCCAACGTCAGCTTGGTATCTTATTTGTCCAGTACCATCTATGATGGTGCCCCTATTAATAATTGTATCAAAGGGCATTCTTATACCTCTTAACAACCGGCACAAGTCATCATCTATAGTCGCCTTTAGCCGGCTCAAAAATTTTGAAGGAAGCAATCATCTCCCTAAATAAAGGCTGGTTGATTTCCGAAAATCCTGGTTCTGTAACAAATATGACAGAAATAGCCCATTGAGCATTAATTAGGGTCAATATATCTATTTGGTTACCATTATTAGCGTCTCGATCAACACCTTTGCTCAAATATCCATCGTGAAGTTCTATTTTAGTAACTACTGATTGCGTCCCTACTTCTTTCTCGACTTCCAAATGTTCCCTGCTAAGCTCTTCAAAATTCCGTGTTCCCCATGTTGGATTCCCTATCCTTTCACTCAAAAGCATATCAACTGTTAAGTGTTCTAGCACACGTTGAATTTCTATCTTTATCAAAGGTGGCCCATGAGGAGATTCAGGAGAAAAGAAATCTACGTCTGCCATGTTTCCCGGAGGGAGATTGGCTCGCATGTCCTGCTGAACTTTCCAATTCTCATCATAGTCTATAGAAAACCCAGCAATTTCGTCCGTATACGTCTCAGTCAAAATCACTGAATCAATGGGGACTTCAGTATGGTCTTTCCGAATTAGTCTTGCTTCACGTGATGTCTCTGCAGATATAGGAGGTGCAAGTATGGTTTCTTCCACGTGGTTTGCCGACTCTTCTTCACCAGCAATAATACCAATTACCAAAAGCACTACAAATACCACGAGGAATCCCAGCATGATTTTTCCGAATAAGGACCAATATGATTTTTTAGGTCCTGAAACATCAGAAGTTGTTGAATGTTGTGTTACTGATTCCGAAGGTTCAACTTGACTAGTACTATCTAGTTCCTCGCGAGATATGGATGCTCCGCACAATATACAAAATTTGGAGTCCGGATTAATCTCTTTTTTGCATTCAGGGCACGAAAACCCAAGTAAATAACCGCATGTTTTGCAGAATTTTGAGCCTTTTTGATTGGTATCACCACATGATTTACAGTCCATTAATTTAAACTCCGCCAATTTTCATTTGGCCAGTATAAAACACAATTCATTTTCAAGGTAAGGTATAGTAGTGCTACCACATATGTGGTAATTCTCTAAATAGAATTGATCCACAGACAAAATTCAGAAATAAATTAGGTTAAGGATTCAACATGAAAGAAAAACTCCGGGATCAATCTAGAGATAACCTAACCCATGCGTTGAACGATATCGGAGTCACAGCAAGCCTAGCCGAACGTAACAGGACAGAAGAACAAGTAGAGAACTCATGGTACCAGCGTTCACTGGGCATAATCGACATTTCTCCAGGGCCTGTCAAATGGATAAACATACTCAAGCAAGACGGCGGCCAACATAATCCCCCCCGCTGGTGGGCTATTCTCGGTATTCCTGATGAAAAACCAATTTCCGATCAGAATAGGATCCAAATTAAAACAGTTAGGAAAAAAACAATTCCACTGTTTGGAAAAGTAGTCGGTGTCAAGTGGAAAGGTGATGATGCAAGCACTGGCTTGATCAACACTTTGAATAGAGTTGAAACCATTTTCGATTTAACAAAACAAATTGGAGACATCGAGGTAAAAAATCAAAGCGATATATTCCAAGGATGGACTATAAGTTTTAATTTTCGGAAATTTACACAAGACCGATACTCTAGCGGTCTACAGTGGGAAATCATTGGAAATATTGCTGATCTATTGCTTGCCGCTCCTCGACGCCTGTAACGTACCTAAAACTCAGTACACCACGGGCCATCGATAGCCCGGCTCAGCACCAAGTCGCGTTGATCTTGCAAATACTGACTTCGATACTGACTGGTAAGCCTCCGTTTCATCAACCTGGGTTGAGTGACCATCTCTAAACACAATTTTACCGTTAACTAAAACCGTCTCCACACTTCCAGTTCCCATGGTTAATGCCAGTCGATGGATAGGGTTGTTGGAGGGATATGCTTCAGGAACTTGGGCCGACCTGATGACTATATCAGCCCGCTTTCCCAATTCCAGACTCCCAAGTTCTTTATTTAATCCAGCAGCTGCCGCTCCGTTTACGGTCTGCATCTCAAGCAAAGCTTCCGGAGAAATTGGATCATTGTAAGTTTGTGAAATGTGGTGAGCAGATAACATGTTCTCACCCGGAGTACAATCGAAAGCACCGTCAGTGCCAATTGAGACACGGATTCCCTTACGGTATCTCTCCGACATCATAAATTGCACGTCACTTCCGATCCCTAGCGACAAGAACGCTGTCGGGCACCATACAATTTGGCAACCAGTCGCATCAATCACCTTTTCTTCATGCTCATCAAGTGCGTTAGCATGGACAATCACAGTATGCTCATCAAGAACACCAAGCTCCTGCAGGTGCACAACCTGACTTTTACCGATTGAGTCACGATAACCATCTGCTTCCTGAGGAACGTACCCGACATGTAGATGCAACGGAACCTTGTTATCGCGTGCACATGAATGCGCAGTCTTTAAAAGATCGGGAGAAGCAGTTCCCAAGCCGTATACAAATATGTAGCCTTTGACCAATGATTCTGGATCTTTGTTTCTGTGAAGCTCTGTCTCCAATAGAGCTATTGATCGATCATAATCAATTGGTGCTCTGGCCATAAGATTTTTGCTCTCAAGAGCCGGCATCGCATCAAAGGAATCCCTTCTATCCCAAAGATATGGTGGTGAAAAAAGGGCTCTTAGTCCTAAGCGTTCGACCGCCTCTGCCCCCAACTCTGTAGAAAACATAGAACCCGGTTCAATAAACATGGTGAACCCACTACGGAGCATCTCAAGCCCGGCCGCTACAGTGGCAGCAGATTCATCTTCATCAGTGACCCCCGATTTCCAGTCTGCAAAATTGATTGAAGATGAACCAACATCGTGAATATTTTGAAATATTCCTCTGCAAGAAGTATGAACAATGTGGTTATGAGCATCTATAAATCCAGGGTGTACTATTCCGTTTCTAGCATTTATAGTCTCACGAGCATCGAAACGATGTAGCATCTCTTCATCCGTACCGATCCCCACTATATGTGATTTTGTTATAGCCACTGAACCGGAATTATATATTCTTCTTTCCGGATCCATGGTTAGTAGATGGCCAGCGCGAATAAGGATGTCACATTTACTCTTGTTCATATTCACCCCATCAACTATTGAAACACTATTGGGCTAAAATCACATCAGTTCATATTATAGCTACTTATAACATGATTTTATCTATTAGTAATTGTGGCGATACTATGTTTAATTATTTGAATAGATAATGCTGTTGACAGTAGCACACAAAAATGAATAATTACGTCTGGTAAGACACGATTTTTTAACTAGACACTGTCAAAAAAGTGCGAAAGATGCAAGATATACTCTATCTACATGCTAGTAGCAACTCCCCTACCTCCAAGGTACTGGCTATGCGAATAATAGAAAAAGGGGAGATTTCCGATGGACCAGAAAATCCAGATAATTGGCCATATCAAACGGTACTGGACGCCATACGTGACGGATGGAGTGTAATAAAATTTCCTGAACTTGCATTGAGTATGGATGAAAGTCGTACTTACGGACTGGGTTTTGAGTTCATCTTGGAAAGAAAAGGGGTTTATCGATGAAAACGACCTATGATTGCTCACCAACTCTGGACGACAACGGTGTTCTTGAATTTTGTAAAAAGGGGTTTTTAACTCTTGAAGCTGTGGTTGATGATGAAACAAATCGCCGAACCAACGAGTACGCAGAAGAACACAGCGGGCTTGAACCGAATGAATTACTCGATCAGGAATGGTTCCTTAACGGTGTAATTAAGAATGAATATGCCGCTGGAGCTATCCGATCTCTGTTAGGGAAGGATTTTGGATTACCGATATTGATATCCAACCATCGTACACAGACTCCTATGCCAGCCCAAGAATGGCATGTCGACGGCAACCACAAGTTTGGTCCACAACTAGAATACCTACAAGTATTCTATCTACCTCAAGAATGCTCCCGAGAAATGGGTCCGACAGAGATTATCCCTGGTAGTCATTTTTTGTTCTCACATATGGACGCAATGAGGCAGATAGGTAGAGTCCGTGGATCATACCACGCTTCAGCACCCGCAGGGTCCATTGTCATCACACACTACGGTCTGTGGCATAGGAGATCAGAGTCTAGCGCTCAAAGTATAAGGAACAATCTAAAATATAGTTATTGGAGAAGATCTGCTCCAGCAAGGGATTGGCGTATCGACTCAAATTTTGATGTGGAGACTGCTGATTACACATCTCCTGAACCTACCTACCGTAAGCAACATAGACCAGAGCATGATACTGCCGAAATGTACTTATGGCTGCGTGGGGAACACGACAAATTCCAGGTTATAGGAGGTCAGGGTTGGCCACTTACCGGCCATGGCAACGACTCCCCATACGGAATCCCTCAAGGGATTCAACTATAGTACCTGTAAGCATATCCTCTATAAAATGATTATTAGACCTTAATGGGAATAAGCGGTGGCTACTTAATTTTCCGCCGTTATTTGCATGTATTTACTACTAAAACGCTTTCCTTTAAAGGGTTTTCTTTTATTTCTCATAAACTTTGATCTTTTATTTCTATAACCGTGACTAGATTTTTGATTTTCTGGGTTGCGATCGGATGACTCGGAGACTTTGGTTATAGGGGTTTCATTTGAAACAGGAGAAAACCCTCCATAATCAAATCCTTCAAGACGCTTTCTCACTATTTTGGCCCCTAATACTCGTTCAACTCGCTTCACGAGCGCCTCATCTTCACCTGTACAGAATGTGAAAGCTTCTCCGTTGTTGTCTGCTCGTCCAGTCCTACCAATCCTGTGAATATATGTATCGACAGTATTTGGCATATCAAAGTTGATAACATGTGTGACTTCAGAGACATCTATACCTCGAGATGCAATATCGGTTGCAACGAGTATGTCGTACTTTCCTTTTCTAAACCCGTTAATCGCATTTTGACGCTTATTCTGAGACATGTTTCCTTGGAGAGGTGCGACTCTCAACCCAAATTTCTCAAGATCCAAAGCGAGATATCGTGCTCGTCTTTTAGTTCTGGTAAAAATCATCACTTGGCCAGTGGCTGTATGACTCAGCAAATGAGTTATCATACGGTTCTTCATTTTGTCTGTTGTCGGATAAAGGGAGTGACTGACTGTTCTTGCTGGAGCGATAACCCCTATTTGAACAATTTCTGGTTCTTGGAGAATGTCAGATGTAAGTGCTCTAATTTCTGGCTGGATAGTAGCCGCAAAAAACAGTGTCTGTTTTACTGTCGGGAGATGGCTAAGTATGCGGCGAACATCTGGCAGAAATCCCATATCAAACATCGTGTCTGCTTCATCAATCACTAGTAAAGTAAGAGTGGACAAATCTATCGTTTCTTCTCCGATATGATCCAGTAACCGTCCGGGACATGCAATAACTATGTCCGTTCCATTCGCCAGTGCCTGATCTTGACGTTTTTTGCTAACTCCACCATAAAGTGTCTCACTGCGTATCTTTGTATTAGCTCCCAGATTTCTCACAGAATTGTTGATCTGTTCTGCCAGTTCCCGAGTTGGCACAATTACCAAAGCTCGCGGGATTCTTTTTCGACGGTGAAATTCAGTTCCAGTATCAGGTTCTGATAATTTTTCGAGTATCGGAATAGCGAATGCTGCTGTCTTACCAGTGCCAGTTTGTGCAAGACCCAACAAATCTTTACCCGCCAAAGCTACAGGTATTGCTCTTTCCTGAATTGGTGTGGGGGCTTGATATCCCAAACTATTAACTGCTGCGAGGATCCGCGACGATAGGTTTAACTCTTTGAATTCCAGCTTGGGTCCTGCCTTGGCCTGAAGATCAGAGGATTTGTATCATAGCTCCCGACCCAGTAAAGGTTTGAGGAGATTATAAGTAAGTATCCCACATCATGAATGTAATTACCAAGAGGAATAATGTCTTGTATTTATCACAAATAATCAAAGCGATTAGAAAACATGGTCGAAAGGATTCTTGGTAACGCATTAGTTGGGGAAGTTATTCCGATTTCTCAAACACTGAAACCCATTCTTCAATTGTCCCCTGTCCGTACCCCGCCCTGTAAATAATCACTCCGTTGAAATCAATAGCAATTTTTGTGGATTGAATTCTTACATTGAAATCTTCAAGCATATTTCTATCAGCTAATCCTATTGACCATGGATAGTCTCGGTCTTTGGCCAAGGTCCGTAACTTTTTTTTATCAGAGTATCCGATATCAACAGCAACAAATCTGACTTTTGATGCAAATCTTGGTTGTATTTCCTTCATGCGCTGCAACTCAGCACTACAAGTCAATCAAGTTGGTATAAAGAAAAATAGAAAAGTCGGGATGGGTTCGACCCGTGAATACGATAGTGTTTCTCCACTAGACAGTGCCACACTAAATTCAGGGGCAATATCTCCAACTTGGTTACCAATCTGCTTGGAGGAGAAAGGTTGTTGGGCTGTATTGTGGATTTCAAGCGGAACCTTAGCAGAATCAACTACGTCAATTTCTGATGTTTTCGAGTCCGATGTAGCACACCCAACAACCACCAAAACTAGCAAAAATGCAAAAACAAGAATTACTATTCGTCTTGTATCAAAGTTCATATCTCAAGTATAGACCATAGGGTTAAAACATGAGTGGATTTTGTATTTAGTTGTCGAAAAAGTCGATGCTATCAAAAGCTTGACGAAGTTTTGCGGATTCCTCAGAACTCAACGTTCTATTAGGACTTCGCGGAGGACCACATTCCAAATCCATCCAAGCCAATACCTGTTTTATACCACCAATAAGATCCGGTGAAATTAAAAGTGCCTGTATAATTTCATTTATTCTAGCTTGAATTCCAGCCGCTTTATCAATATTTTTTCCTTGGTAAGCCTCCCACAACTGCACGAAAAGATCCGGCATAAGATTATAGCTCGCCCCTATACCTCCAATCGCCCCTGCAATCAGGCCAGGCAATAAAAGTCCATCCTCCCCTTCAAAAATCACAGATTCTTTCCATTTACCAGCCAAGTGGCCTAAAGTATAAATATCCCCACTTGAATCTTTCATACCAATAATATTATCGACTTGTATTAGTTCTTCATAAAGTACTTCAGTCATTGCTATACCGGTTCGCTGCGGAATGTTGTATATCAACAAGGGAACTTCAGAGACTTGCGCTATAGATTTGTAATAATTTATTTGGGATATTTCGTCGGGCTTATAAAAATAAGATGGAGGTAATGCAGAAATTGCATCGACCCCGATTCCACTGGCATACCGGGCCAATGTAATCGTCTCTGGTATTTGAAATGCACCCACATGGGCTATCACAGTTACATCACCACGTGTTTCATCTAACACAGTTTCCAGCAAATCTTGTCGCTCTTTAGAATTCATTAACAGTCCTTCACCAGTGCCGCCACATACATAGAGCCCATCGACTCCAGCATCTATTTGGTGTCTTACTATTCGACGCATCGATACAGGGTCGAATCTACCATCCATATCAAAAGTACTAACTGTGGCTGGAAATATCCCACGTAAATTATCCAATGCTATTCTCCTTCTACTATCAGATCACCTACGATCTTCAGGCAATCCATATGTCTCGGCTAAGTATTGAGTCTGGTGAAAGAATTTCGTTACCTTCATTAGTTACAAGTACCATGTCTTCCAATCCATATTTGTTTTTAACTTCTGAAATTGGAAACCCTCCATCGTGAAAGAAGTAAGGCTCGACGCAAATAACCTGATTGGGCTGCAAAATTTCTCCTGTGGTACTAGAAATCCCCGGCATTTCATGAATATCCAATCCTACGTTGTGACCGATAGCAGACATTCCGGCCTGCTGGCAGGATTCGACAAATGATGTGTATCCCGCATTTCTAAGAACCTGTTGAGAAGCTTCATACACATCACTGTAGGGAACACCCGGCCCGACTGTTTCTATTGCAGCTTCTTGACTAGCTCTGGCTAAATCATAAAATTTTCCTTGGTTAAGCGTAGGCCTACCAATAGATGCAAAGCGCTTAATATCAGTAAAATATCCATCGTACGTGCAGCCTCCATCAAACTGGATCAGACTGCCTGTACGAATTTTCATTTCGCGCCGAGGGGTCGAGTCAGCCCAAAGAGCGCGTTCGGGACCAGCATTTAGTATCAACGATCTTATTTCACTTCCACCGTTCGAATGCATCGTTGCCGACATTAAATTGGCTATTTCCCGCTCTGTCGTACCGTCATATAAAGCTTCAAAACCAGCCTTAATACCTAAACAAGTTATCCGCGCAGACTCCCTAAGTCGCCTGATTTCTTCTTCAGACTTTATGCTCCTGAGAGGCCAGACAATTTCCCCACAGTCGCTCCAATGTGTATCCGGCAAAGATCTGCGAAGAGTATCGAACATCTCCACAGACATACCCATCCGAAAATGCGCTCCCATCTCGGTTGCAATATGTGCCTGGTCCAAACCGAGATCCCCTATCCAATTCACAACCGCATCTACAACGGTTGATCCGATTTTGCCGGTATAAAACCCTTTGGGAAATTCCCACGTCACCAATGTTTCAACCCAACTACCCTGAGTCTGCGGATATCCTCCACTGCAAACTATTAAAGCAGGTGGTAATGCTGGGTCTCTCGGAATGAATGCCATCCAGAAATATGCCTGAATACTCCAGCATACTTCATACCATCCAGTGGCATAACGAACATTACTTTCTTGAGTAAGCAGGAGTCCATCAATACCGTTGAGTTCCATTTGTCGCCTGAGACCCGTCAAACGCCGGTTGAATTCCTCTTTGGTACAATCAGGCATTACGCCGGTACGAACCTGCCTTACTGTAGTAGCCGTCCCGGGGGTTGTAATTTTTTCCAAGATAAGTCTCTCCTTACTCTTTTTGACCTTACTGACAAGACTATGCTACCTCCATATGTCAGCATTATTTCATTTGGTCACGGCTCTGATATCGGCCTAAGAATTAGCAGGTCAAAATCATGTCAGCCGTTGAGTCGTCTCCACTCATCAATTGTTTCCTGAGTGGGTGGGTAATATTTACCAGGGATTACTCCTTCAGCTTTTATTTTATCTTTGATCAGATTTTCCGCTCCCTCATGCTCCACCGACCAATCAAGGACCGGCACTGCCATCCATGACGGAACCACCAGCACACCATCGTTGTCCCCGACCATAACATCACCAGGACGGACAAGCGCACCTCCACACTGAATCTGGACGTTCTCTTCTGCAGGCAGACTGCTTGGATTACCGTGAAAACTTCGGGCCTTCGCATAAATGGTAAGATCGTACTCTTCATCTATGATTACATCGAGATCTCTTATGGCACCGTCTACAATAACGCCGTCAGCATCATTCATTGACAGTTGAAGCAGCTTCACATCTCCTCCAACCACATCCCGAACTCTGCCACCAATATCAGCCACCAGGACATCTCCGGTACCGCAACGGTCCATTGCGATATATTCAGGAGAATCTTCGCCATCTGGTCTATCTCTTACTATGTCTGGACGAGTAGGCATGAATCTAAGTGTTCGGGCCCTTGATGCTAAACGCTCTTTGCCAGGGGGAAAGGGGGTGAAGTTTTGCAGGCCTTCACAAACACAATGAAGTGACCCGAATGATCTGAGTGCATTATACACAGTGGCAGTCGGTATTAATTTCAAACCATCAAGTACTTCCTGAGAAACTTCAACCGGATTCATATCGAACTTAATCATATATTCCTCCACATAACTAGTCAGACAAGTTCGTACGAGTACGGGCGATGATATATATGTCATTTTCTCGTGTCAACGGAACCGAGTTAAACAAAGTGATTTTGGGTATCTTGCGAGGCATCAATAGTCGATAAGTCAATCAAATCAGGTAATCTCCACTACTCAAGATTCGCCATGTTTCAACGGTTATTGGAGGATGTTGAGGTAACACCTTATTGTTAATCGGATAGGATTTTTTGGTTATACTAAGCTGAATTAAACTTAAGGCTTATATGCTCTAAGCCTTGCTATTTGGTTTGTAGATTTGCACTCGGTGACGATTGCTTTCTGTTACGTAGAGACTCCCCGCAGAGTCGATCTTAACTGAGGTAGGTCCCCAGAAAAATTTTTCAGTGTGTGCTGATTCTTCGTGAGGATTACCTCCGAAACGACCAAGGTCTGGTTCCATGTTCGATCTGGATCGTGGTTCCGCCTCTTCATAATTAGCATCCAAAAATTCCTGTGCCCATCTAGAAATCGTGGCCTCACCTCGAAGCTTTGTAATAAATTGTCCGTCAGAGTCCAGTATCTGAACTCGTTCATTGCCCCAGTCCGCAACATATATAGACCCGTCACTGTCTACCGCTACACTTGAAGGGTTAGTAAACTGTCCATCCATATTCCCGTAACTACCAAAGGATTGAATATAGTCTCCCTCTTTTGAATACTTGTTGACCCTGTGATTGGCCCAGTCTGCCACATATACTAAATTATCGGGGCCAACAGTGATGCCCCATGGCAAATTAAGCTTGCTTTCATTTCCACCTTTGTCACCAAAGCTTAGTATGAACACGCCATCCTTAGTAAATTTCTGTACCCGGTTGTTTTGATGATCAGACACAAAAATATCGTTGTTTTTATCGAAAGCCAAACTTGCAGGCCCATTCAATTCTCCGGGTTGATCACCTTTAGTACCCCAATAACTAATTGGTGAACCATCAGAAGTATAGATAGTAATCCTATCTAATTGCTCGTCACTTACAAATACATTCCCATCGTGATCCGCTGCGATTGAAGAAGGCCATATAAACTTCCCTAGATCACTGCCATAGCCACCATAGACTCCGTAGTATTCTCCATCGGTGTCATAAATTGTAATCCGAAGGTTATGCGCTGCAGAAGTGTAGGCACGACTAATTGTATGCATTCGTCCGTTATCCGCTATTAATGTATCGACCGGATACATGAAACCTCGGCCTTGCATTACACAAAGTCCAACAGTATGGCTGTAGGCCATAAATTTTTTATTGGTGTCCAACGATCCTGGGATTTGCAAGATTTGCCTCTTAATTATGGATTTTGGCTTGATGCTAACATCGCTGAAATTCTGGCATAAAACCAATGACGCTGAGCAACGAGTAAACCTTTCGTTCCGCCTCTGGCCCATCGTTCGACAAGTTTATATCAGCAAGTCCGTTTTCGTCTGCATATTTGATCAAAGTCTCACGTATGGGCGGAGAAGCTTCCAAAGCACCTAATTGTTCTAGGCATCTGTCTACGTACGCTTCGGAAGAGATATAGGCATCTTCGTCTTCCGTAACTTTCCGTACAATCTTCTTTATCCCAACTTTTGTATTGTCACCTAGTTGCTCAGAAGCAAAGTTGACTCTTTCGGTAAGAGAACCTGTCTCGATCCACTCAAGTCCTTGATGCCAACCCTCCACCGATGGTGGATTGAACAGTGTCTGGCCCATGAAAGAGATTTGTTGATTTCGTTCAGTTATCTTAATGTTCGGGCCAGGAAATTCCTCTGTCAATTTCAATACTCCGGTTACAAGTTCTACCGGACTTTTCACTTTCGCAAACCGACATTTTTCAGACTTAAAGAATTTTGATAGTAGCAACACTCTTAACATCTCTTTTATATTGTGATCACTATCAAAATATGCTTTCTCCAACATTTCTATGGCTTCAATGTCCTTCGGATCTTCGTAAGGCCACTGAGGTACCGGAGGCTCATCGGCAACGAAAAAATGATATATGTGTCTGGCAATGAATCTAGCAGTTGCCGGCTGTTCGCATATAATACGGATGATGTCCTCACCATTGAAGTTACCGGTTTCCCCCAAGAATGTCTTTATTCCAGAGTCGTGATCATCCTCGTTGTACTCGTAATCCCATGCAAGTTTCCCGTATGGAAATATAGAATTCCTAACCGCTAACTCCTTAATGTAATCCGCATTTGCAATCGTCCATCCAGTAAAGGCTCTGGAACATTCTTTTATATCATCTTCTGTGTAATTACCGACCCCCATTGAAAACAATTCAAGCAATTCTCTTCCATAATTCTCGTTAATGGCATTGTTGTGATTATCAATGTTGTCCAGCCATATGATCATGGCCGGGTCACGAGAAAGCTGTAGTAAGAGGTCGTCGAGCCTACCCATTCCATAAGTTCTATAAGTTCTGAACTGGTCACTCAAGGGTTTACCATTAGTTACCTTGGCATAACCCGTTGCAAAAATGTTACTCCAAAAAAAGGCCATCTTCTCTATCAAAGGCGATTTTGTAGCAACCAGTCGATATAACAGATACGATCCTGCTCCTGAAGTATCATGTGTTGTGGAGTGATCCGGATGGTATCTTCGAATTAGAGCATCATCTACCGGGCTTACAGGGCTAGTATTTAGCAATCCTTCAACTGTTTGTTCGTAACCGTCATCCAGATATTCGTCAAGTTCTTCTCGCGAGGCACCGAATCCAATTCTTCTAAATAAATGAGCCATTAACGCCAAATCTTCTTTATTGCTCATGTCTTTGATTTCCACCTCAATATATATAGTCAATTCCTGAACAGTTTCAACATCAATCCATCTGTTTAAGAAAGGTCTCCGAAAAGTATAGCTTAGCGGGTCAAGTGTCAAGGAGAACGCAATTGATGAAATTGGTGCACTACTAAAATAGAGTGGTATATACTCTGTGCGCCCGGTGCAAAATAACATACCTTTGTCCCTTTGTGCAGTTGTTATACTCTTAAATATGCAGTCTAATCAGCCTGGAATTTTGTGCTAACAATAATATTTATTTGGAGTTCTCTTAATGAACAATCTGAAAGTCATGTACATCCCTCATCCTCTCCCTGAAGTGGATAATAAAAACCCCTTTTTGCCTAAACAAATCGAAGGAAATTTCAACTTGCGCATCTACAACAGAAATTGCGCACCTGATTCACAGTTCGACAATATCGAAGTCATAGTTGATATGGGCGGTAATATGACCCCTGAACTGGTTCGCATTGCAGCTAAATCAGGAGTTAAATACATCCAAGTACAAACTAACGGACTGGATCACGTAGAAGTTGAGGAAATCATAAAATCGGGCATTACACTCGCTCACTGCCCAGGCGATCTCAGTAGCGTATCGCTTGCTGAAGGTGCAATGATGTTCATATTAATGCTTGCTCACGGATATGGACTTGCCAGAGAGCAATTCTTCGAAGGAAAGGCTTTCTCATTACAGGGGAAGGAAGTTGCAGGCCTTAGCTTAGGAATTTTAGGATTTGGAGCTAGCGGACAACAACTGGCTCGCCGAGCAAAAACGTTTGGAATAAGTGTGCATGGTATAGACGTACGAGAAATTGAAAAGGAAATCCTCGAAGAAATAAAACCCGATTCAATGGGAGGTCCTGAGGATCTTGACCATATGATATCAACCTGCGATTTTATTTCTTTACACCTGCACTTGAATCAAAATACCCGCCACATAATAGACAGTCGTCGAATTGCCTTGATGAAACCATCCTCATACATCGTTAACGTCGCCCGCGGCGGCTTGATTGACGAAGAGGCCTTATACGAAGCGCTATCGGATAATCGTATTGCTGGTGCAGGTCTTGACGCATTCGCGCAAGAACCTCCCGACCACACTTTACCAGTTTACAAACTACCTAATGTTTTAGTTCAACCTCATACAGTTGCCAGCACAGATGGAACGATGCGCAAAAGAAATGACTTCTGCCTGGAAAATTTAACTAGGTACGCTGCAGGCAAAAGCTTAGAAGGACAAATATTAAAAAGAGTATAAATCAAAATAATCGCAATATTTAGTAGTGCTAGGAGTTAGATATGTCTATCCCAAAACAAAACAATATTTTGGAAGGTATGGTAGCAGTAGTCACCGGTGCGGCTAATGGGAACGGAAGAGCAATCACACTAAGACTGATTGCAGACGGTGCTTCAGTTTTTGCATCTGATATCGATGGTCAAGCACTACAAAACCTTATGGTGGAGGTCGTCCAAACTGGTGGTTCTATTAAAACCGGGATATTCGACTCCGCTAAAGTATCAGATGCTGAAGGTCTGGTGGACGAAGCCGTTAGTCATTACGGGCGTATAGACATATTGGTCAACAACGCTGGCGCGATCCGTGCTGAACCTTTTCCTAATGTATCCGAAGAGACCTGGGATTGGAGCACCTCCATCAATATGAAAGGACTCTATTTTTCCATGCAAAGAGCTGCGATACACATGATGAAACAACACAGTGGCACTATCATAAACATTGCTTCCATAGCTGGGATTGCGCCGCATGACGCTATCACCACCATATGCCGCCAGCAAATCGGCGGTAATCAACCTAACTAAAGTTGCCGCCTCAAAGCTTGCTGAGTTTGGGGTGACTGTGAATGCAGTTGCTCCAGGCATAGTCGACACAGCTTTCAACTGGCAACTTGACGAACAGATAGGAGTTGGTGAAATGGGACTAAAGCCAGGTGAATTCCTGCAAGACCGTAGTACCGGAATCCCGCTTGGACGTATTTCAGTACCCGAAGATGTATCAAACGTTGTCGCATTTCTTTCAGGACCAGATGCCTCATACATCACTGGAGAGACCATTGTCGTATCTGGCGGGATGGTAATGCGTTAATCACCAATACACCACCGATCAAAGATTTGGCATGTAACTTGTTGAGAAGAATTTTCAATCCCGAAATATCGCTTTGAAAATGTCCCCTTGACTGTCTGAGCTATACTTGCGGCAGAGATAAATTGTTCAGGAGATACCTGTTATGGAAGCAACTCCAGAAAAAACCCGACCGAATATTGTATTTCTCTTTCCCGACCAGTTGCGTTCTGATTTTTTGTCATGCTATGGGGCAGAATTCATAGATACCCCTAATATTGATTCAATAGCCAGTGCCGGGACCAGATACGAAAATTCTTACTCCGCCTCCCCTGTTTGTGTCCCGGCCCGAACAGCTCTACTCACAGGGATGAACGCTGTACGAAATGGTGTCTTAGATAATTTCCACGGCATACGTGCGAACTACACTGAAACAGGGACATACACTTGGCCTCAAATATTATCGCGTGCAGGTTACTACACTGCTTCTATAGGCAAAATGCACTTCTATCCCTGGGACGCCAGCCATGGGTTTCAATATCGTGTAACAGCAGAAGACAAGCGATGGCTAGAAATTCGCGATGATTATTACCATTACCTAAACGAAAATGGACATAGAAAATACCACGTGAATGAACATCCCGGCTATCGCGAAAATAAAGGAGCTGTGACAAACATTCTGCCATGGGAACACACTGTCGACCGCTTTGTCGGAAACGAAGCTGTAAGATTCATAAACAATTACGCTAAAGAAGGCCCTTTCGCCATGATGGTGGGATTCCCGGGTCCTCACTGCCCTTATGACCCCCCAGAGGATTTTCCATACCATTGCGATCCTAAAGACATGCCCGCAGCCATACCCGAAGTACTACAAGACACACCACAACTAAGACGAGATAATATTGACCAAAACAAGTTACCTTGGAATGGAGTCGATTATACAAATTTCACCCATGGCGAAAAGATGAAGATCCGTGCTCATTATGCTGGTTTAGTCCGTGCAATCGACCATGAAGTCGGATCAATAATGCAGGCTTTAAATGACAATGGTTTATTAGAAAATACTATTGTCATTCTATCGTCAGATCACGGTGATTATCTCGGTGACCACAACTTGATTGGGAAATCTTCTTTCTACGAGACCTGCATGAGAGTACCAATGCTGATTTCCGGCCCCGGAATACCCGAGAGTGTGGTGGTAAATGAATTGGTTGAGCTCCGGGATGTAACCTCCACAATACTGACTATGGCAGGAGAGGAAATCCCTCCGCATATGGATTCTCGCCCATTGCCTGATATAGGAATAACATCAATTCCAGCTCGAGATCGGATATTCGGCATGTTGATGAATGGATGGATGAATTATGACGGTAAATGGAAACTTTCCAGATACGCATCGGGCGAAACAACATTATTCGATCTCGAGGCTGACCCTACGGAGCAGGTAAATCTAGCTACTGACCCGAATCATTTTCAAACTATAGTTCGTATGGACCAAGAGATGTCTGCTGAAATCATGGAATCCGTTAGGTATGCCGTACACGACAGGCTCGTTGATGGTGAAGACATGTTCAACAGTCAAGCATTCGGTAGAGAGGGTTGGCAACGGCCGTGGCCTGCACCCATAGATTTTCTGGATAAATAATATGGTGAACATGTCTCCTGCTCAAATAGAGTCATTTTTCCAAACACCCAGATACGCAGTATTCGGTACTAATTCAACTGGTGGACATCCTCAGTTGACTACTGTGTGGTTCCTTTACGAAGAAGGTTTCGCATACATTGGAATCGAACGCAGTAGCATCAAATACCGTAATATTGAAAAAAATCCTTCGGTTTCAATGTGTATTGACGGAGAACACCCTGACGGTCGCACAGTAGTTATATATGGCTGCGCCGAGGTCCTAGAAACTGGGCAGGCGACAGACGATATCCTATGGCGTTTGACCAGACGATATCATGATTCCGATAAAGACACTCACCAATATCAGGAGTCTGTAAAAGAGTTGGATTTGGTTCTGGTGAAGGTAATCCCTCAAAAAATTGTTGCTATGGATTATAGTTCTGATTAAAAACCAACCTCCCAGCAATACTTGCTGTAATTAAGTATACGCTCTACGGTACAATGGGATGAATTGTAAATCATACTGCTCAGGTACCCACCACAGTCACATGAAAATCATTACTTCCATTATCATGATCATATCAATTGGCATGTTGAGCTCATGTTCGGATGGATCAGGCAATCATGATTCATCCATCGCGAAAATGGAAAGTTCACGGCACGCCGTGGGTGCACCTCCAACCTATGCTATTTCATCTGTGATGGATGGAGACTCACCTAATGTCGCGGAAGCGAGAATCCAGATAAATGGAACTCTTTCAATGCAAGTCCCCGATATATCCGGTTCTATCGATAAAACTCAAATATTGGTTGGTCAGTACAATGGTAAGGTGACCTCATCACATTCTGGCGACTCATATAATAGGTACGCTAACATAACGGTTTTGGTTCCAAAAGAATCATTCTATGAACTACTTTCAGCTGTAAAAAACATCGCAACTAAAGTTACGGACGAAAACATAAATTCCAATGATGTGACGGAGGAATTTATCGATGTTGAAGCAAAATTAAATGTAATGAAACAAACTGAGAATCGGTTCCTCGCATTGCTTTCTGAAACCACCAACATAAAAGAGATAATAGATGTGGAAAAAGAGGTGATGAGAATACGAGGAGACATAGACAGTCTTGAAGGACGAATCAAATACCTAACCAAGACCACAGACAACTCAGTGCTGAATATCTATATGGTGGAAGAATTACCCATCACAGGAAGCGAATGGAATTTTTCTGACTCTTTGGACAGTTCGGTAAGAGCTCTTGCCTCTTTCTCCAAACATCTCGTGAATTTCATCATCGACATCATAGTCTTTTCACCAATAATAATTGGGGCAGGACTGTTATCATTTTTGGTATATAAATTTAGCAGAAAGTTTATATTCCGTATTAGAAAATAGCCCATCATTCAGTTAAATTGTTTTCCTTTCACAACCAACATCGAGATTGGCAAAAGCCTTTTAACTCTTCGAGCTCACTGTCGCTCATGCTGTAATATGGTGGTCTACGCCAGCGTTCGGCGATACCGAAGATTTCTAGAATTCCATGCATTCCGGCTCCAAAACCTCCCTGTAACCCAGAGAGGTAATCGAAGAAAGGCCAGTCGTGATCTGTTATGACCTTAGCTGCATCCGCCCAGGCTCCACGCCTTACTGCGTCCCAGTAAATATGAGTAATTGAAGGGTAAAAGGATACGAAAGTCGACATGTATCCAATTGCACCATAGTGAACTATATCTAAGTGATTTTGTTTTTGCCCTCCCGCAAAAACCGCCCATTGATCACCTGCAATAGCAGTCATTTTGCGAACAAATTCACCCAAAACATCATCTTTGACAGCGACTATCCCCGGAACTTTGTCCAGCAATACCTCTACTGTCTTAAGACCTTTAGCAATGTCATCTGCCCAGATGTTACTTACCAGCATCACCGGGATTTCTTTTGACACAGCTTCATAAAACGGTATCGACGTTTCTACTGTAGAAGAAGATCCTAAAATGGGAGGTTTCACCATCAGGACATCTACTCCCACTTCACGACAGTAGCGAGCAAAGTCCACCGTCTTACCAGTCCACCAACCTCCATCCGCAGCCACTGTCAGGCCTTTATTTCCCGTATGCTCAGCCACTATCTTGGTGACGTCAGCTATTTCATTGTCTGTAATCAATGAGAACAGGCTGTCACCATAAGTGAGTAATGACGACTTGCTCCCTCCATCCAAATTACCATCAATTAATTTACGAAGTCCATGATAGTCAATTGCTCCATCTCGTTTGAAAGGTGTTTTTAAAGAAGATACTGGACCCGTAAGGGCTTCGCGTACCTGCGCCCGACTTATCATCAAAAAGACTCCTTGAATTTTGGTGTAACGTTCGTTTTTGCTGGCAGTATTAATCCGCGATTATTGAATCTATTTCATACGATCAAATTCCATACAAAACATATTTCTATTTCATATCGAATTTTATCTTGATACAACGTTTTGTGGATTCCCTTCCAAAAAAGCTAAAATATTGCTGGTTACCACACTCAACAGCCCCTTCCCTGCTCTTGGTGTGTTCCAAGCCATGTGAGGAGTTACCACTACATTTTCAATTGCGGCCAACGGATGGTTATATGACGGTTCCTTTTCAAATACATCCGTGGCATATCCAGCTATTCGGCGGGACCGAAGAACTTCCAAGAGAGAATTTTCTTCCACCACCTGTGCTCGAGATATGTTAATCAGATACGCTGAAGGTTTCATAAGCTCAAATTCTCTTTTCCCAATAAGATGAGTTGTTTCGTCAGTCAACGTGACCGCAATTTGGACAAAATCGGAATTGATTAATAATTCATCCAAATCTTTGAATTGGACTCCGTGTGTTTTGGCTCTTTCTTCAGAAGGGCGTTTGGTATATGCAATCACATTCATTCCCAGTACATTACCCATAGCTGCCAGTTCACCACCTATACCACCTATGCCTATGATACCTAGCGTGCTGCCTCTCAAATCGGTGCCCTCTACCAAATTCCACTTCCCCCGCCTTATATCACGGTCAGCCTTGGTGATCCCTCTGCATAAAGAGAGCATTAGACCAAGAGCATGCTCTGCCATAGTCGAATCACTGTAATGAGGAGCGTTACAAACGGTGATCCCCAATTTCTCAGCATGTTTTAAATCTACCTGATTTACGCTGACTGCAAGGGGGCAGATAAGTTCTAAATTCGGTAGTTGATCTAGTAAATCACTGGTGAGATGGACCCAATTTAGCGCTATTACTGTGGCGTTCTCACATCGTTCCAAATACGTGGTGAGATCTGGTTTATCAAAATAAACATTAACGTCAGCCAATGCATTCAGGCGATCCCAATCTTTTACTTGTTCAGTCGTTGTGAATGTGAAATCGTAGAGGTCAGGCCAAACAACCTTTTTCATCTCTGTCAACCTTTCGTTATTTCCAGAAGCTGACATTGTATACATCTTGAATTTTGAAATCCACAACATCAGGGAAACACGAAGATGTTCCATAAACCTTCCTCAGGAACTTTCCGTTAAGTTATACTTGTCCGACATGTCCTTATATAGTTCGTTAGACTTCCCAGAATGGTACTAGATGATATGTTTATTGAATCCCTAGAGATTACTGTACCCTGGAGAAGGCAAATATATTGAGAGAAACAACCTCCGTTTTCAATCCTCGGTGATAAATTTGATAACAGAGCCTATCAGTCAGTAAATGCAGAAAGGTGATCGGGTATGAAGTTGGGTTTGCACTACGAAATGGCGAGACCAAATCTGGACGATCATTTGCTGCTACAGGAGACAATCGATCAGATTGTTCTAGCAGACCGTATGGGTTTTGACTACGTGTGGCTCGTAGAGCAC
>CEUS01283805.1_pt1 | contig 27299 bp, 21 predicted proteins | sample 427031 | NCBI WGS metagenome assembly CEUS01 (sample SAMEA2622837, study PRJEB7988) | marine metagenome | biome: marine biome (ENVO:00000447); feature: marine epipelagic mixed layer (ENVO:xxxxxxxxx); material: "saline water (ENVO:00002010), including plankton (ENVO:xxxxxxxx)" | depth 140 m | reverse complement strand
TGTCCGACTAGATCCCACCAAGCCATAAATAGAGGTTCTTCAAAACGAGGCTCAAGAAGGTTTATGCCAGGAGTTGTGCGTAATTCCTCTATAGCTGTGCGAGTTGAATTTTCTATGTCTACTGACCACTCGCCGGTGCCAATCAATCCCTCGGTTGTTACTAGTTCTACAAACTCCCAGGAGACTGCTGGTAAAGCCATCCAGCCAGGTGTGTAGACACCCACCATGGGTACTAGAACTCGATTCACTCGAGCTTCTGCAAGTGTCAGGTGATGGGGCGCCAACCAATCAGAGAGTTTCTCTCTGTAGGTTTTGACTCGATCTTTGAGCATGGCATCAAAATTGCGAACGTCATCAATTTTCAAATTCATATATTTAATCTTAGCTAGATCGCCTGCGTAGTTTTAACTGCTTTGGTTTCCAACCTGCTACCAATACTTAATGTAGAGACCAACAAAAACGGAAATTGTGATCACCCACCAGATGCTTACCCATCGGTGGATAGGGTATCCCATGGCAACAATATCGCTCGGTAACTCGAGTGTGGATCGTTTCCACAAGACGTTTGCGATTTTTGTAGGATCAGGTGCTTCTGTCCAACGACTTACCAGCATTATGAAAAGAATCGAAAGGATAAATACCAGACCAGCAATATTGAAGGTATTCATTTTTACTTCAAAGAACCTCAAGAAATAAGGTAGGACAAACATCGGGAAACATAATCCCAATGTCCATGCTGCCGCTGCATTTGTCGCTTTCCTCCAAAAAACAGCCAATAGAAAGATTGCCATTATCGGTGCTGCGATTAAAAACCAGCATTCCTGAAAGTAAGAAAAGATGCTACCGAATGTGCTGACGACTGGTGCCCAGATCGCTCCAGTAATCAGAATTGCCACACCTGCCCAGCGGCCAAAGCGGATCATCTGTTTTTCAGAAACCTTTACGTTGGGCCGCCCCCCGTAGAGGTCTATGGTAAGAATTGTTGCACTTGAGTTGATTAGAGCCTGGATTGTCGACATGATTGCTCCACATAGACCAGCCAAGATCAAACCTTTAAGGCCAGTTGGGATAACTGTCTTTAGAAGAAATGGCAAGGCTTCATCTCCACTTGCTAGGTTTGGATTTATTGCGTGAGCGACCATGCCTGGGAAAACATAAGCCAGTGCTGTAAAGAACCCTAAGAAACAGGCTAGTAGAATTCCCATTCGTGCATGCCATTCGTTTTTTGCTCCAAGTGAATTCTGATTGATGTATTGATTTGTACAGAAGTACCAAGGCCCGGTAGAGAAAGCTAACACTACCATTGCGGTCCAAGGTAATTCGGGATCTGAAGCGGGTAAAATTAAGTGTGCCCTGCGTCCTTCGCCGATTATCTCAGTCAGACCTCCAGGCACTTCGGACAAACCTAGAAAAAAGACTAGGAGTCCACCACCGATCAATAGTACGGACTGAAAGACTTGAGTCCAGGCGACCGAACTCATTCCGCCGTAGATTGTGAGTGTGCCTGCTAGAATTGTCAGCCCCCAAGTCCCGACCCACATCTCTAGTCCGAGCATTTGATTGAGAAGGAAGGCACCGGAGAAGATCACTCCAGCTAAATTAATAAAAACATAACTCAGTACGCTGATTGCTGCGTACATTCTGCGTACGGAACTTCCGTACCTCAGTTCTAAAAACTCTGGCATTGTGACAATGCGGTTCCGAGCGTAAATTGGAAGGAAAACCCAGATTAAAAGGCTGTATCCTACAAAGTTTAGCCACTCCCAATTTGCTACTGCCATGCCGTGGGTGTAGGCAAAACCGACTACGCCGACTAATTGTTCAGTGCTTAGTGATGCCCCAATTGTTGAAAAGCCTATTACTGCCCAGGAAAGAGTTCCTGAGGTTAAGAAAAAATCGCGTGAAGTTTGTTTTTTCTCACGTCCAGCCCAGAAACCAATTGCCAGTGCAACAAGAAAGTAACCGACGAATATTGAGAAGTCGAGTGTGCCTAGTTGCTCAACGAATGACATAGAAATCTCGCTTGTTAGTTGATGACCGGTAATAGAAACAGGGTGCGTATGGTCCGAAGTAATGGATCGTATTAATCGCGACTACACCTAGTTTTTCGTCCCAGCTCTTGTCCTCGGTTTTGCGGAAAGTTACATATACTCTTTAGGTGATTAAGGACTTCTGAAAAATCAGACCCGACCAGATCTCTAAATGGGGTCGTAGCACGAACGAGAAGCTGTACATGTATCCTCATCCACCACATCTCCATCAGGGCCTAGCGGACTCTGTGAAAAAGCACACCAGTAGATACGCGTGTTTGACTCGGGTACCGTTGGGTCGTGATCGGCTTCGATAAACATTCCCTTCCAGCGTAGACCATCGCAGCGTTTGGTGAGAACTTTCAATCCACCCTTCATCATGACTATGCTTTTACTCCTGCAGCCTTTAAGATCGCTCGCTTGACGGCAACACTCGCTAGTCTAATTTTGTGTTTATTGTTACTTAAAGGAGTGGCAGCTCTCACTGCCGCTTCGCCAGCTGCCGCAGCGGTTTCAGCATTGATCGACTTACCCTTTAGGGCCTTAGCAGCTTCTTGGGATTGCCAAGGTGTTGGAGCGACGTGACCCAGTACTACTCGGGCACTTGTGACGGAGTTGCCGTTCATCTCTATAGCCACTGCTGCCGCAACTAGTGGCCAATCGAGCAACACACGCTCCCGCACTTCATAGGTGGCATTTGCCGTATTTGCATTCGGAATGATAATCCCGGTAAGAATCTCATTTGGCTTCAAGGAGAGTTCACGTTCATCGGCTTTGGACGGTGTGCGGTAGAGTTTTTCGAGAGCCAAGGAGCGCTCACCTTCCGGTGAAGCGACCTTAGCTGTAGCACCGAGTACAATTAAGGCTGGTGCCAAACTCGAAGCGTTGACGAAGTAGGCAGGGCCTGAGTTACCCAAGATGGCATGGTACTTGTTTTCACCCTCCGGAATTAAAGATTTTCCAGTAGAGTCTTGCCCTAGCAATCCGAAGCCATTTCGGAAATACCAGCAGCGTGGTCGCTGCAATATCTCTCCCCCAACTGTGCCCATGGATCGCATTTGGTCACCACCAATACCTTCGGCAGCTTGGATCAACGAAGGATATCTATCGCGCAGCTGTGAGTTCTGAAGTAGGTCGTCTATGGTTGCCATAGCGCCTATGCGAAGATTGTCTCCCTCGGAACTGACACCATAGAGTTCACTGAGGTTCTTCAAACTAATCAATCGTTCCGGTGTGTGAATACGCTCCTTCATCAAGCTAAGGAGATCTGTCCCCCCCGCGAGGATCTCAGACTCTCCTGGTTTTGTTGATAGTAAGGCCAATGCCTCTTTCGTGGAGCGTGGAGCGGCGTATTCAAATGCTTGCATTAAGCTTTCCCTCCTTTTTCGAGAGCTTCAAGAACACGGTCGGGTGTCAGTGGTAGTGTTGGGACACGAACACCAATCGCATTGTGGACTGCGTTTGAAATCGCTGCCCCCGGGGAAATAGCTGGTGGTTCACCGAGCCCTATAACACCGCGTTCATCGTAATCGCCGGTTATCATGTGTACTTCAAGCTGGCCGATATCACCCAGTCCTGCCAATTTGTAAAACTCCATATCAGCATTCAGGTAAAGTCCACTGCTTTGATCGTATACACGCTCTTCCCATAAAGCCCAGCAGATACCCATAATTAAAGAGCCATATACCTGACTCTTGGCTGTCTTCAGATCAATAATGAGACCACAATCTTGGACTGCAACCATCTTATTCATCGTGACTAGGCCTGTCTCGACATCCACCGAAACATCTGCCATTTGAACGCCACCAACGCCGCTATCAGCGAGTTTGCCACCTCTGCGGTCTGGTTGTTTGCCTATGCCGGTCAATGTACGTGCACCGAGTTTTTTGCAAGCTCTGTGCCAGCTGATTCGCTTGTCTGTACCGCTGACTTCAAGATAACCGTCTCGGGCGACGATATCATCTGGGTCCGCATTTAGGACTGGAGCGATTTCTCGCCTTAGCTCTGCCAAAGCATTTACAGCTGCTCGTCGAGTTGAGGAAGAAACACCTCCGACCGTTGTGCTCCCCCCGGATGCTCCCGAGGGAAGAAGGATAGAATCACCCATCTGAACTTCTACTGCTTCAAGTGGAAGCCCCATCGTTTCAGCCAGAACAATTGCAACTACAGTACGAGTGCCCACGCCAAGGTCTTGCGTGCCTAGTGCTGCCACAGCGGTCCCGTCTGGGTGAATGGAAACCTGGCAGTTGCTGTCATGTGGGCGTCCTCCCCAAGTATGCATGGACAACCCTACACCACGCTTAACAGGGCCACGCCGCTTATCGCCTGGTCTGTGGAACTTATTGCGCCACCCAATCATATCTGCGGCTATTTTGAGCTCTTTGCGATACACTTCTGGGCGTGCTGTGAGATCTAGGTTCTTTAAAACCAGATCTAATGGATCCATGTCGATTTTGGCTGCTAAATCGGTGTACGCCGGCCAGGTTAGAACTGCTGCCTGTGGGTGATTAGGCGCTCGCCAAGCCCGCGCCGGACCCGTATTAGTCGCGACACTTAGATGGCGAATTTGTTGATTCTCTGGAGCCATTACGTACGGTAGTGGCGGTGCGCCACGACTCGTGAGGCCTCCAGTAGACCAAGTTTCCGATTGATAGGCTGTCAGTGTACCGTCTTTTTTTGCTCCCACCTTGATTTTCCCGTAATCAGAGGGGCGCCCACCGGCAATTTGGAGTTCTGCGTCGCGATCCAGCATCAGCTTCACTGGATGACCAGTTTTTTTCGAAAGTTTGGCACAAGCCACACCCCAGCTGTCGATAGCAAATTTGCTTCCAAAGCCACCACCCATGGCAGGAGTCACAATTCGCACTTGAGAGGGTTTGATCTCTGAGAAATTTTCGTCTCGTGCCAGGTTCTTAGCTAAGTCCGCGCCAATGCGGCCGACCGCTTGAGTGGATGCGTACACTATGATTTCATCGCCCGTCCAGTCGACAACTTGGCCATGAGATTCCAAGCAACAGTGGGTAATAGTTGGCAATCCGTAGTAGCCTTCGTGAACTACATCTGCTGAAGAGAAGGCACTGTCTGGATCTCCCTCGGTTTTGTCAGCTGCTGGCTTTACTCTGTTCCCAGCTTGGTCAATGTCTTCTTCTTTAACTAGATGAGGCAAGATTTCGTAGTCGACTTTAACTGCCGCTATTCCATCACGTGCTATTTCTTCCGTATCTGCTGCAAGAGCCAAAATTTCTTGGCCATTCCACTGCAATTCTGTATTCTGACCATTGATTATTTCTATACCACGAACACCTTTGATTTTCTCTGCAGAGGTGGTGTCGATTTTGACGATGCGGGCATGGGCGTGTGGGCTAGTGAGCATCTGAGCAACTAGCATTCCCGGTAGGTTGCGGTCATAGGCGTAAGTTGCTTTGCCGGTGACTTTGTCGGGTCCATCGAGACGAGAAATGCTTTTTCCTATGAGTCTGCGATCTTTTTCAGCAGGCCAATCGTATCTAGTCGCCATGGAATCCTCCTCCCAATTCGTTGGCCGCATCCAGTACGGCTTGTTTCACGCCTACGTAGGTGCCACAGCGGCAGATGTTGCCGCTGAGACCTTTTTCGACTTCTGCGCTAGTGGGATTGGGGTTTTTGTCTAGAAACGCCTTGCAGGCAACCACAAAACCGGGTGTACAGAAACCGCATTGTTGAGCATCATTCTCTACAAAATGCTTCTGGACAGCATGTAGCTCATCACCGGTGGCGAGAGCTTCTACTGTTTCTATGCTTCGGCCCTCCGCTTCGATTGCCAACATTGTACAGGCGTAGATGGGGTTTCCATCGACCATGACTGTACATGCACCACAAGTCGCACGGTCGCAAACTTTCTTGGCGCCGGTGTAGTCAAGATGGTTGCGCAACGCATCCAGCAAGGTAACTCTAGGTTCAAGGCTTACCTTGTGGCTCTTACCATTAATTTTTAAGTGAATTGACGTCGGACCCGGACCAAGTACGCCATGATGACCCGTTTTTGCTTCGGAAGCCAGTGTGCCAGCTCCCACCGCACTCGTCCCTACGCCGACTCCTTGTATGAATGTACGGCGAGAAAAACCGCTTGTGGGTTGCTGATCACTACTCTGCCCATCTGTAGTCTTGTTGGAGCTCACCAGATGCCTCCCCTCCAATAGAACTAGAACGAATTATAGTTCTGGTTCATTCTAATCCAGCCTTCGTATTCGATTTCCGTAGCGAGATACGATGTTCGGCCTAAACGGTAACACTATACAGCAAATCCGCTCCGGTCGCATGTTAATTTTCAGTTGAAAAGAATATTTTGACACTCACGAATGTTGGCAAGATTATGGCAATTTTACGTTTTCTTGTGACTGTTGGTGGGGTTTTCCACACGTCTTCTAGTTCGAGTCTCTGGTCAGTAGTGTCTCTGTGATCTTTTCGTTGATTGTGTCCGCAATCGCCTATTGAGAGTTTCGGTACGATCGTTGATTGTAATGATGTTATGTCTACCAGCCAGTTGAATTATGATGCTCTCATGACTTGGAGAAGAGGTCACTACTATTGTTAGTGTTGTAACGCTTAGAGTTCTACGTTTTGTTGGTGTAGTAAATTGGAGACTAAATTTTTCAGGTTGTGTCATCCTGATTAAAGTAGTATGAATGTTTTCGACTAGTAAACATTATGATTATTGGGCTCACGGGGACTAACGGAGCGGGTAAGACTGTTGCTGCAGAACATCTGCAAGATCGAGGGTTTGAGTATCATTCCTTGTCGGACGAAATTCGCACTGAACTTAAGGCCAAGGATCTCCAGCTAACACGCGAAAATCTCATCGAAGCAGGCAATCGCCTCCGCGCTGATCATGGACCAGCAGTTTTGGCAGATCGAATTAAAGAGCGCTTGCGTCCAGATCGCAATTACGTAGTCGATTCGATTCGTAACCCCCATGAGGTTCGATCGTTGCAATCGACTGGAGGCTTCTATTTACTCCATCTAGATGCACCGCATGAGATTCGTTACGAACGTGTTCGCGAACGAGGTGGTCCGCGCACGCCAGCTTCTTTGGATGAGTTTGTAGCTCAAGAAGAAATCGAGATGAACAGTACTGACCCCACGCATCAACAGCTCCGTGTTTGCCGTGAAATGGCAAATGAGGTTCTCGTCAATGGGGATACTCTTGATGAGTTACGATCCAATCTAGACGCCTATCTCAAAGCATGGTTGATGTCAGAACACCGTCCTGACTGGGATGCCTATTTCATGGGAATTGCACAGATGGTTGCTTTGCGAAGTAACTGCATGAAACGCAAGGTCGCAGCTGTCATTGTCAAGGACCGCCGTATTATTTCGACTGGCTACAATGGCACTCCACGAGGAGTGAAGAATTGCAATGAAGGTGGTTGTCCACGCTGTAATTCCCTTGCTTCAAGCGGGACGAAGTTAGAAGAATGTCTCTGCTCTCATGCTGAGGAAAATGCCATTGTTCAAGCCGCCTATCATGGTATCAGTCTATGTAACGCGACAATCTATTCGACTTTTTCACCTTGTTTAATCTGTACCAAGATGATCATCAATGCGGGTATATCTGAAGTTGTCTATGATCTCGATTATCCACTCAACGACACGGCTGAGGCTCTACTAAAGGAAGCGGCGGTAAATGCTCGTCGTTTAAATCGCTAAATAAACCTTCTAACCCCAATAAATTCAGTAGTTCTATGATGTAATCCCCTATCTTTACTCGGCGTGGATACTCATGGTACAGGGTCATATTCTGCGGTACGTTCTTGACTGTAGATTAATCATACGTATAATTAAAACATACGTTTGATTTGAGGTAGTGCACGGAGTTTGTTTTCAATGTCTGGTGGTACCAAGGTTCTAATTCTCGACACAGCCGAAAAGCTATTCGCAGAGCAGGGAATAGATGCTGTTTCGCTCAGAAGTATCACTACTCAAGCTGGAGTCAATCTAGCAGCGATCAATTACCACTTCCGCTCCAAGGAGCTATTAGTGCAAGAGGTCTTTGCTCGTCGTATTCGTCCCCTTAACGAAGAAAGACTGATGTTGTTAGAAAATGCTGAGGCAAAAGCTGGCGCTGATCCACTTCGAGTGGAAGCTGTTTTGAGGGCTCTGTTCGAACCTGCAATTCGACTGTCGAGTGACCCGGAACGGGGGTATATTTTCTTACGTATCTGCGGTCGGATTTGGTCCGAACCCAGTTTGCGTACTTCTAAAATTTTTGACGATTTGTTCGAGGAGTTAATTGCTCGTTTTGGGGCGGCATTTCGAAAAGCGATCCCAAGATTACCTCCTGAGGATATGTTCTGGCGAACCCATTTCTCGGTGGGGGCGATGCTTTTTGTCATGACTCATAGTGATATTTTGCGAAAGACTTCACAGGGACTCTGTAACCCTGCAAACGTGGAAAGAACGGTGACCCAAATGGTCCACTTCACAGCAGCTGGGATGCGTGCTCCTGTTCTTGTGACAGAGGTTGATGAGGAAACCTCGGAGGTGAAGAGGTGAATAGATTTTTTTTGTTGATTGCCTTATTGCCTTTACTTGTGTTGGCCTGCTCGCGTCCAATTGCAAGACCAGAACGTACGTTGAGTGTGGCTGCTCCACCGTCAGCATGGAAAAGCGGCGAGACCAGCACTGAGCGTGTTAACACTAAATGGTGGAACTATCTGTCAGATCACGGTCTCGATAGGGCGATTAGTCGAGCACTTGCCTACAATCATGATCTTCGCATTGCTGCGGCTCGTGTGGCAGCTGCAGAAGCGGAGGTCATAATTTCACGTGCCGATGAGCGTCCCTCATTACAAGCTGCCATCGGTCGGACACGACAGAAACAGAACTTTGTTGGATTTCCTATTCCTGGTTTTGAAGGACAGGTGTTGAGTCGTACCTTCACTAGTGCTGGTGCTTCCTTAGATGCGAGTTGGGAACCCGATCTTTGGGGGCGGATTAAGGCGAATAAGCTCGCCGCAAAAGCCACGCTCGAAGCTCGTGAGGCAGATGCAGTAGCTGCAAGACTTTCACTGAGTGGTCAGGTTGCAAAAGCGTGGTTTGCAGCGGTTGAAGCGCAAAGACAAGTGGAACTATCGCAGGCCTCGCTAGCAAACTACAGAACTTCTGCTGCTCGCGTAAGATCACGTTTTGAATCGGGTTTGAGGCCTTCTCTCGATCTACGTCTTGCGTTGACAGAAGTTGATAGAGCCGAGACCCTAGTTGGTCAACGTCTTGAACAGCAGCGACGAGCTATTCGACAACTCGAGATTTTTCTTGGACAGTATCCCTCCGGTCAGTTCGTTTTGGGAAAAGATTTGCCGTCGATTCCAGCACATGTGCCGGCCGGATTGCCGTCTGAATTGGCTTACCGTCGGCCAGATCTGGCATCGGCCGAACGTGAATTGCTAGCTGCTGACGCAAGGATTATAGTGTCAAAAGCAGAGTTGCGGCCACGTTTCCCCTTGACTGCATCTGGTGGGACAACGAGTGATGCTCTGAGAGATCTTCTAAATCGAAATTTCTCAGCGTGGAATTTTTTAACCAGTTTTGCTCAACCAATTTTCAATCGTGGACGTTTGAAAGCAATAGTGAAGCGTGATGAAGCGATTGCACGGGAAGCACTGGCCCGATACGAAGGTGCGATTCTGATTGCCTACGGAGAAGTAGAGTCAGCATTGGCTGCCGATGGGGCATTAGCGTACCAAATGGATGCACTGACTTCTGCCACACATCAGTCGATGGCCGCTAAAGAGGAGGCAGAACGGCGATATCGTGTTGGTTTGACTGACATCATCACAGTTTTGTCAGCACAGAGGGTGGCGCTTGATTCTGAAAGTCAACTGCTCAATGCTCACCGCTTGCGCCTAGATAATCTCGTAGACCTTCACCTCGCTCTCGGCGGTGGGTTTCAAGCCACTCGTAACTCGGCGCAGGATCCAAAACTTCTTTCGAGTCCTGTACTGGATGATCAATCTTCCCGTGGTGATGAGGTGAAAGCGTTATGAAACGAGCTCTGATGATTCTTATGCCTTTATTGGTTCTTGGTATGGGTGTATTTGCTGCTGTGACGATGTTCAGTGACCGGCCAAAACCGGAAACCAAAGCGGTGGAGATCGTTACGCCTCTCGTTCGTGTAATTCGTGTTGCACCCGAAGATCTGCGTCTCACTGTTCGTACGGAAGGAACCGTTGAGCCAGGCACTGCGATTCAATTAATGCCAGAGGTTTCTGGGAGGGTTGTATGGGTTAATCCTAATTTTCGAGTGGGGGGATTTTTTGAAGAAGGAGAGATCATTGGCAAGATCGATCCACGTGAATACGAGCTTGAGGTGGTGCGTTCCCGGGCTGCAATTGAACAAGCAAAATTGAAACTTGCTACCGAGCTACAAGAAGCAGAGATTGCTCGTAAGGAGTGGAAAAGCATAGGGGCCGACACTGAGCCGATGCCTTTGGTTATACGTGAGCCTCAAATTGCCGAGGCTCGAGCATCATTAGCATCCGCTGAAGCTGCGTTGGCGAAAGCTGAGTATGATCTTGAGCGTACTGTCGTGAGGGCCCCATTTGCAGGTCGAGTAGTTTCGAAGATTGCTGACCAGTTTGTTTCTCGTGGAGTTCCTATGGCGATAATCTACGCCATCGACTATGCGGAGGTGAGGCTGCCCATCCCCGACCAGGAGCTTGCTTATATAAATCTCCCGTTGGCTTACCGCAGCAGCAGAACACCGCCAAAAGGTCCAGGAGTAGTATTGCGGGCCAAGTTTGCGGGTGAAAAATATAGCTGGCAGGGTCGCATCGTGGTAACAGAGGGACAGATTGATCAAGAGAGCCGTATGCTGCATGCTGTTGCAGAAGTTAAAAATCCTTATGGAAGGGGAGAGCAGGCAGGGCGTCCTCCTCTTGCGGTCGGCATGTTCGTTGAAGCTGAAATACAGGGGAAAATGGTCCGTAATGTTGTTGTCTTGCCACGTATAGCTATGAGATCAGCTGACGAAGTTCTTGTTGTCGATGAGGATAATCGACTCAGGTTTCGAAAAATCAATGTTCTACGAATGGATCGGGATCGCGTGATCGTTCGATCGGGTCTTGAGCCTGGCGACCGTGTAGGGATTTCGATTGTAGAAGCCGCTATCGATGGTATGCAGGTGCAAGTTCTCGAGGTGCCAGAAAAAAACGTTACGGAAGCACTGTAATCAAATACTTGATGAAGCTTAGGTTTAGAACTTCAAATGAATTTAAAGGCAAGCTTCAATGATTCGATGATAGTGGTCAGGGATAGACAATGAAGAAGGGAATCATTCCTTGGTTTGTACATAATGGCGTGGCAGCTAATATGCTGCTGGCCATGATTTTGGTGGCCGGAATCATGATGATTCCAAATCTCAAAAAAGAGATTTTCCCAGAGTTCTCCATAGATATAGTAACGGTCAGCCTAGTTTACCGAGGAGCCGCACCAGCTGAGGTTGAGGAAGGTGTCTGTGTCCGCATTGAAGAAGCAATTCAGGATATTGACGGAATTAAAGAAATTCAGTCCCTGGCCTCCGAGGGTCTCGGTACTGTCACGGTCGAAATCGAGCCTGGCTATGATACGCGTAAGGCACTTGACGACATTAAAGCCCGTGTTGATGCTATTGACACATTTCCTGACGAAACTGACAAGCCAGTGGTGCGAGAAATCACCAGCCGTTTTCAGGTAGTCAATGTTTCCATTTCAGGCGAAACAGACTTATTGACGCTCAAGAAGATCGCTGAGCAAGCGAGGGAGGAAATCATCGCTCTTCCCGAGGTCACACAAGCCGAGATCGTAAATGCTCCACCCTACGAGATTTCAATTGAACTTTCCGAAGAGGCGATGAGGCGTCATGGTCTGACTTTTGATGCCGTGGCTATGGCTGTACGTCGCTCTTCACTGGATCTCCCTGGTGGCTCTGTTAAGACGGAGACTGGTGAAATTTTATTACGTACTAAAGGGCAGGCCTACCGTGGTACGGACTTTGAAACGTTACCTCTTATTAACAAGTCTGACGGAACAAAACTCGTGCTCGGTGACGTGGCCAGAGTGGTTGATGGTTTTGCTGAAACCGATCAATGGAGTCGATTTGACGGCAAGCCATCAATGATGGTGCAAGTTTATAGAGTTGGTGACCAAAGTGCTTTAGAGGTTGCTGATGCGGTTAAAGAATGGGTGACACAAGCTGGCCAGAGAGCACCTGAAGGAATTGTTTACACAATTTGGAATGATGGTTCAAAATTTCTACGCGGCCGTATCGATCTGATGCTCCGTAACGCACAGAATGGCTTAATCCTGGTTTTTGTCGTTCTAGCATTGTTCTTGCGAATGCGGTTAGCAATGTGGGTCACCATTGGTATCCCGGTGTCGTTCTTAGGAGCGATCATGCTAATGCCGGTGCTCGATGTTTCAGTGAATATGGTATCCCTGTTCTCATTTATTCTTGTGCTGGGCATTGTCGTAGACGATGCGATTGTTGTGGGAGAGAGTATTTTCACCCAACAAGAAATGGGCGTTAGTGGAGTGAAAGGAGCAGTTGAAGGTGCACGACGAGTTGCTGTACCAGTGACTTTTGGAGTTTTGACAACGATGGTCGCGTTCGCGCCGATGCTATTTGTTCCTGGTTGGAACGGTAAGATATGGCGCGTTATTCCGTTGATTATTATCCCAACACTATTCTTCTCGTTAATAGAATCAAAATTTGTTTTACCGCATCATCTTTCCTTTCAAAGACATAAATCACCTATTGGCAAGAGACACTTTATTATTCGAATTTGGAATGGATTCTTTAACTTGTTCAGTGATGGGCTTGTTTGGTTTGTTCGGCACGCTTTTCAGCCGGCTCTAAAGGTTGCTCTTGAATGGCGATATCTAACAGTCGCCGTGGCGATCAGTATGCTGCTGATCACTGTTGGTCTTGTGGGCGGAGGTCATATCAAGATTGTGTTCTTCCCAAAGGTCGAAAACGATTTCATCAGTGCACCTCTTACGATGCCACTGGAAACACCAGCACAAGTGACTGAAGAAGCTGTCAGGAGAATTGAAGACAGTGCCTTGGAGTTACAGCGTGTTGTTAAGGAAGAAACCGGTGATGAAGTTCTACTACATGTTTTAACTTCGGTAGGCGACCAACCATTTGTCAATCAATCCCAACGTTTTGCGGGTGGGCCAGAGAATGCTAGTCAGGCCCATTTGGGGGAAGTTGCAATTGAGTTAGCTCCATCACAAACACGCAATCTTACAAGTGCAGAAGTGGCTGCTCGGTGGCGTGAGATGAGTGGTTCGATACCAGGTGCCGTGGAATTAAAATTCAATTCGGATTTGATGAACCAAGGTGGAGCAATTGACATCCAATTTACCAGCCACAATATCGAACTCCTGCGTGATGTTGGTGAAAAGACTAAGGCCAAGTTGGCGGAGTATCCAGGAGTTTTCGATATTACTGACTCGCTACGTGGAGGCAAACCGGAGGTCAAACTCGCGATCACATCGAATGCCGAAGCGCTGGGTTTGTCTTTGGAGCAGCTAGCACGACAGGTCCGGCAAGGGTTTTATGGTGAAGAAGTACAGCGCATTCAGCGTGGTCGTGATGATATTCGTGTGATGGTCCGTTACCCCGAACGTGATCGAGAATCTCTGGGGGATCTTGAAGCTATGCGTGTCCGCACAGCTGGAGGTGTTGAGGTTCCTTTTTCTACGGTGGCTGAGGCGGAGTTAGGACGAGGATTTGCAAGTATCAGGCGTGTCAATCGTCGTCGGTCGATCAATGTTACTGCTGATGTTGATACTACCGTTGGGAATGCTAATGAGATTCTTACGGACATGACCACAGGGTTTCTCAATCCGCTTGTTGCACAAACTCCGGGACTTGATTTTAGGTTTGAAGGGCAACAGCGAGAACAGATGGAGTCGATGAGTGGGCTCGCTACGGGTTTTATTGGAGCGCTATGCGTGATCTATACGCTAATGGCGATTCCATTTCGTTCGTATATTCAGCCTTTGATTGTTATGACGGCTGTTCCTTTTGGCATTGTTGGAGCGGTTTGGGGTCACGTCATTATGGATCTTCCAATCAGCATGCTTTCAATGTGTGGGATCGTTGCACTTACGGGTATCGTTGTCAACGACAGTTTGGTTTTAGTTAGCTATGTCAACACATTGCGCAGTAAAGGGAATTCGATAGTTGAGGCTGCGCGTGAAGGTGCCAGTGCACGATTTCGTGCGATCATTCTGACTTCTTTGACCACTGCAGCCGGTGTTATGCCATTGATGCTTGAGAAGGAAGTTCAAGCACAGTTTTTGATTCCGATGGCGGTAGCTCTAGTCTACGGAGTACTTTTTTCAACGGTAATCACCCTTGTGCTTGTACCGTCTTCGTATTTAATTCTGGAAGATCTACGTCGTCTGTGTCGATGGTGGTGGCAAGGTGTAGCATCCAACCCCGTTGACACATCTTTACCTGAATCCAGCAGTAGTTCTTCTGTCGGCTCAGTAGTGGTTGACGAAAAAGACAGAGACTTTTGAAGGTAGTCAAAATTTTTGGTTAGGGTCGGTAAGCAACACTGCGAACCATTCGAAAGATGTTGTTGGAGACATTGTTCACAGAAAATAACTGGATTGCTAGGCGTCCTAAAACACTCTCAATGAGTGATTGGATCATTTCACTAGTTCGTTTCGAATTCTAAATTGACACTTCTTTCAGCTAGTGCTAGCTTGAAGAGTCTTCACTGCCCGTATGGATGATTCTTCGGTAATTTCCGCGTTAAAAAAAACACCGTTACATGCGGTTCATCTTGCATCAGGTGCTCGTATGACTGACTTCGGTGGATGGGATATGCCTGTGGAATACACCGGCATCATAACTGAGCATATGGCGGTTCGTACCGCAGTTGGCGTGTTCGATGTCAGCCACATGGGTGAGATTGAGATTCGTGGACCTCAAGCTCTTGATTTAGTGAATTATGTTACGTCGAATGATGCTGCTAGCCTTATCGATGGACAGGTGCAATATTCTGGTCTACTCTTCCCAAATGCTACTTTCGTTGACGATATTCTTGTCCACCGAATAAGCCTCAGTGAGTTTTTGTTGTGCGTGAACGCGTCCAACCAAGAAAAAGACTATGAGTGGATAGCATCACAAAATCGTTTTGAGGCAGACGTGGAGTTGTCGAGTGACCGTTATGTTCAGTTTGCGATTCAAGGTCCTAAAAGCCTAGCAGTAGTTGCAAAGTTGACGGATGTACGGATTGATCTGATTAGGTACTATCATTTTACGCGTGGTCAGATTCTTGGGAATGAAGCACTTATCGCGCGTACTGGTTACACAGGTGAGGATGGATTTGAAATATATGTGCCACCGCAAGAGGCCCCACGTCTTTGGGCGGAAATCTTGTCGGCAGGGGCTGAGTTTGGTGTTAAGCCGTGTGGTCTCGGGGCGCGTAACACACTACGACTGGAAGCAGCAATGTCCCTGTACGGACACGAAATTGATGATACGATCACGCCGCTTGAAGCGCGTTTGGGGTGGATTGTTAAACTCGAACAGGGTGATTTTATCGGCCGTAATGAACTAATCAAGCACAAGCAGAGAGGCGTGGAGCGACGCCTTGTAGGTTTTGAAATGTGCGATCGGGGTATAGCTCGGGACGGGTATCGCGTATTTGTCGATGATCAAGATGTTGGTTGGGTGACCAGTGGATCGCCGGCACCGTTTTTGGGGAAAAATATAGGACTCTGCATGTTGCCTGCTGAGATGGCCCAAATAGGCCGAGTCATAGAAGTTGCGGTACGACAGAAACGAGTGGCAGCCAAACTTACTAATCTGCCATTTTATACACGAAAGAAGTGAGCAGCGAACAACAATATGTATCCGGAAAATTATAAATACACGAGAGAACATGAATGGGTCAACAACCAGAAAGAGGTAGCTGTCATTGGCATCACGCACCATGCACAGGATCAATTAGGTGATGTCGTCTTTGTCGAGTTACCAGAAGTGGGTGATTCTCTCCATGCTGAAGTTTCTCTTGGCACGGTTGAGTCGGTTAAGGCTGTTTCAGATATTTATGCTCCAGTGAGTGGTGAGGTTATCGAGATCAATGAATTATTAATCGATACCCCAGAAGTGCTTAATCAAAACCCTCATGACAAAGGATGGCTGGTCAAAATTCGTATGAGCGACAAGAACGAGTTGCAAGGCCTTATGACGGCAGAAGAATACACCGGCTATATTGCCGCCGAGACGGAGTCCTGAGCTAGTGCGATACCTTCCTAAGTCTTATCAAGAGCGCCGTTCCATGCTTGACTCGATAGGGCTTGAATCAACAGAGGAACTTTTCTCACAGATTCCTGAGTCTTTGCGGCTGGGGCGATTGTTGGAAATCCCTCCTGGACGATCGGAATACGAAATAATTGATTATTTCCAAGGTCTGGCGGCAAAGAATATTTCTTCTAAAGCAGGACGTGAGAGAGATCTGGCCTCGGCAAATTTTCTTGGTGCAGGCGTGTATCGTCACTATCGTCCAGTTGTCATTGATCCACTTGTGACACGCGGGGAATTTTTGACTGCATATACTCCTTACCAGGCAGAAATCTCGCAGGGCACTCTAACAACGATCTTTGAATTTCAAACGATGATTTGCCAGTTAACGGGCATGGATGTAGCAAATGCTTCCATGTATGATGGTTCGACTGCTGTGCCAGAGGCGGCGATGATGGCAGTCCGTATTACCAAGAGAGACAAGGTATTAGTTGCTAAGTCAGTCCATCCCGAATATCGTCAAGTCCTCGATACATACCGTCGCCATCAAGAAATCCCAGTTGAAACTGTCCAGTACGATACAGAGACTGGAGCCATCGATTTTGATGATTTAGAGACGAAGCTTAGTGATCAAGTGGCTGCGGTAATTATTCAGTCACCAAACTTCTTCGGTGTAGTAGAAGAGACTCGTCAAGCTGCTGAACTTGCAAAACGCTGTGGGGCACTACTAGTGGTCGTTTTTTCTGAGGCTGTTTCACTTGGACTGTTGACGTCTTCGAAAGAAGCAGATATTGTTGTTGGTGAGTTGCAATCGTTCGCACATCCACCCAGTTATGGTGGCCCATTTGTGGGTGTATTGGCGACAAAACAGAAATACATCCGTCAGATGCCTGGTCGACTTGTTGGAGAGACAGTTGATGCGGATGGAAAACGTGCTTTCTGCTTGACTTTGGCAACTCGAGAACAGCACATTCGACGTGCTAAGGCCACATCTAACATTTGTACGAATCAAGCGCTAGTGGCTCTGATGGCTACAATCTACATGACTGTTTTTGGAAAGCACGGAATGCGAGAGTTGGCCGAGCAGAATCTATCGAAAGCGCACTACCTAGCTGGCGAAATTGAAAAGAGAGGAGCTAGAAGACATTTTTCTGGGCCGTTCTTCAACGAATTTGTTGTATGGGCCGGTGACGGAGGTTCAGATGTCAACCGTCGAACTGAGGAAGCAGGAATCATCGGTGGTCTTGATCTTGGGAGGTTCTATCCGGAATTGGAGGGTGCACTACTGGTGTGTGCGACAGAAATGAATCGCCGCGAACACATGGATCAATACGCAACAGCTTTTTCTTCTGAGAAAGAAAACTCATGACCTCCAAAGCTCGTTCTCATATAACGCAAGATGAATCGCTCATTTTTGAGCAGTCTTCTCCTGGAAAGGTTGGGTATCAACTCCCTCCTCTCGATGTTCCTGCAGTGGATGCGAAGACTTGTCTTGGTCCTGATAATGTACGTGACGACATCCCAAATTTTCCAGAGGTGAGTGAGGTTGAAATTGTTCGCCACTTCACCCGGCTTTCGACGTGGAATTATGCTATCGATCTGGGGCTCTATCCGCTGGGCTCATGCACTATGAAATACAACCCCCGGTTAAATGAGCAAGTTGCCCGCATAGAGGGGTTGTCAATGGCTCATCCTTATCAGCCAGAGAGTACTGCTCAAGGTGCGATGCGCATACAAGTTCAACTTGAACAGTACCTGGCAGAGATTTGTGGGATGGATGCTGTAACTCTACAGCCTGCTGCTGGGGCACATGGCGAACTCACGGGAATTCTCATGATCCGAGCTTATCTCGAAGCACAAGGTGATCCGCGAAGTACGATATTGATTCCCGACTCCGCTCACGGCACCAATCCGGCGACTGCGGCGATGGCTGGTTATGATGTTCGTGAGGTGCCATCTAACGAACATGGAATGATTGATTTTTCAGCTCTAAAAGGTGAGATGAGCGGAGATGTCGCCGCTTTAATGGTTACAAACCCCAATACGGTCGGAATTTTTGAGCAAGATATCGCTACTGTCGCCGAGTTGCTACATGAACACGGCGCATTGCTCTACATGGACGGAGCCAACATGAACGCCTTGACCGGGGTCGCGAGACCAGGTGATTTCGGTGTTGATGTGATGCATTTGAATTTACACAAGACGTTTTCAACACCACACGGCGGTGGCGGTCCTGGAGCAGGGCCTGTCGCAGTCAAAAGCCATCTTGAACCCTTTTTGCCAATACCACGTGTAGTCGACCATGGTGATCGACTTACTTATAACGAGCAATATCCTCAGAGCATTGGGCGTGTGCGTGCTTACTATGGAAACTTTGGGGTTCTGATAAGAGCACTTGCCTATGTGATGGCACATGGCAGTGATGGATTATTTAATGCCACAGTTGATGCAGTCTTGAATGCGGGTTACATTCGCAAGGGTATCGAAGGTGATTATCATCTACCTTATGACGCACCTTCGATGCACGAGTGTGTGTTCAGCGATGATAAACAGCAGGTATACGGTGTTAAGACTGGAGATATAGCAAAGCGGTTGATTGATTATGGGTTCCACCCCTATACGGTAAGCTTCCCATTGATCGTTCATGGTGCATTGATGATCGAACCAACCGAAACGGAGAGTAAGAGCGAATTAGATTGGTTTATAGATGCACTGAAATCAATTGCGCGTGAGGCGGAACAAGATGCGGAACTAGTGAAGACGGCACCTCATACAACCCGGACAAAGCGTGTGAATGAAACTCAAGCTGCGCGTCACCCAATACTGTCCTGGACGCCTGATACACCGTAAGCTGAATATGCGAAGCGTGTGTTGCTTCTTTCGAGTGTCAACATCCGAGAAGTGATTACACGGCACGTAGGATTAAATCCAAAAGGGAGGCTTTCTCCTTTGGGTCAGATCTGCAAGAGTGTGTTCTCGTCGTGAGTAAGCAGTACAATTGTAGCGGAGGTGGATTTGTACCGGAGTATCACCAGTGCTGTTATGGTCTTGATGATGGTCGGGGTTGGTGCAGCCTCTGGACTATCACCATCAAAAAAGGTCGTATTCAACCGAGATATTCGGCCCATTTTATCTGACAAATGCTTTGCCTGTCATGGCCCTGACAGGGTCAACCGCACGACAACTTTCCGCTTGGATCGTCGCGAGAGTGTTTTTGAATCATTACCTAGCGGCGGTAAGGCAGTCGTACCAGGAGACCTGAAATCCTCCGTTCTTGTGGAAAGGATTACAAGCAGGAACCCAGCACGACGTATGCCACCTTTTTACCAAGGTCATGCGCCACTGACTAAGCGTGAGATTGACCTCATTTCAAAGTGGGTTAGCCAGGGCGCCGAATGGCAAGAACACTGGTCATTTATTGTCCCTAGGAAAACTCTGATACCGGAGCATGTAACCAACACAATAGATTATTTTATTTCACAGTACTTGGGGCGTGATGCCCTCTCGTTGTCTGTCGAGGCAACGAAAGAAACTTTGATTCGTCGAGTAACGCTCGATCTTACGGGGTTGCCTCCTACATTGGCAGAAATTGATGCATTTCTTGAGGACCACTCACCGTACGCTTATGAAAAAGTTGTGGATCGACTTTTGGATTCTCCTCGTTACGGAGAACGTATGGCTTACCGCTGGCTTGATGTTGCACGTTATGCCGATACAAACGGTTACCAGAATGACCGAACCAGAGACATGTGGCGCTGGCGTGATTGGGTAATTGCGGCCTTCAACGACAACATGCCCTTTGATCGATTTACGATTGAACAACTAGCTGGCGATTTGCTTCCTGATCCGACACTTGACCAACTAATTGCTACTGGGTTTAATCGGAATCATCGTGGCAACACCGAAGGCGGCATTGTTCCTGAGGAGTATCACGTTGAGTATGTTGTCGATCGTGCTGAGACGACTGCGACAGTATGGATGGGTCTGACAATGGGTTGCGCTCGCTGTCATGACCACAAGTATGATCCAATCACTCAAAAGGAGTTTTATCAGTTTTACTCTTACTTCAACAATGTGCCTGACCGCGGGCGCTACTTCAAGTACGGAAACACACCACCTATCGTTACTGCACCTACCCAAGAGCAAAATCACAAGTTGGCATTAATCAATCAACGTCTTGATGCGGCACGTAAAAAGTACGACATTCTTTTGCCGGAGATTCACTCTTCTCAGAGAAAATGGGAGAAGAGTATTGCAGAGTCCGAACGACAAGTCAGATGGTTTTATGAACGTGACCTAATGTATAGGTTTCCCCTTAAGGGAACGAGTGACTCTCAGTATGTAAACCTTCCGAATGCTGTGCTGAATCGGATTGGTGAAGAAACACGATTCAACGGCAAAGAGTACATCGATCTCGGTGACCGAGCTAATTTCAGTTTCTATGACAAGTTCTCGGTTGCTGCATGGATCAACCCGACGACAAACACAGGGGGCATTGTTACACGTATGCGCCCGAAGGACTCAGGAAAGAGTGAAAAAGGTTGGGGTCTTTACCTGAAGGACGGAAAACTGTTTGCGAATATGGCTGCGAGTGATGACGATCGTGTGACGGTTGAAACTAGCACACCACTCACATCTGGCAGGCATCATGTTGCGATGACGTATGATGGCTCACGTCTCGCAGCTGGCATTCGTCTTTTTGTTGATGGTCGAGAGAGTCCATTGCGGATCATCAAAGATCATTCGAACAACGACTTCAAGATCGATGACGGAATGTTGCGCGTTGGGCATGGTCCACAGGCACTCGACCGTTTTTGTGGATACATCCATGATGTCCGCATTTATAAACGTCAACTTAATCGTGGAGAAGTTGCACTTGTGGCGACGTCGGAGTCTGTTGACAAAATTGCTCACACACCTTTTCCAGACCGCACGGCTTCTGAAAAAGAAAAAATTGAAAGAGCTTTTCTCACTCGATATGCCTCAAAAAAAATTCTCGACACGTGGCGTACAATACGAGAAATTGAGCGCGAACGAGAGGAACTTGTTGACACTTTTCCAACTGTAATGGTCATGTCTGAGATGGATCCCCCGCGTGAGACTCGATTACTCAAGAGAGGATCGTATGACACTCCTGGTGAGATTGTTAATTCGGCTATCCCAGGTGTATTTTCCGGATCAGCTAAAAGTCCCGTCACTCATAGGCTTGACCTGGCTCGTTGGCTGGTGGATCGTTCCAACCCACTGACAGCACGGGTAACGGTGAATCGTTTTTGGCAGATGTTATTCGGCACGGGCTTGGTTGCGAGCACTGAAGATTTTGGTTCTCAAGGCGAATGGCCTACGCATCCCGAACTGTTGGATTGGCTTGCTGTGGAATTCATGGAAACTGGATGGAATGTCAAAAAAATCCTCAAAACGATCGTTCTGAGTCAAACATATCGTCAATCGTCAACACTGAACCGAAGTTTAAGTGAAAAAGATCCAGAAAATCGACTGCTCGCTCGTAGTTCACGCATTCGGTTGTCTGCTGGAGCTCTACGGGATCAGGCCTTGGCAATCGCTGGGTTGTTGGTCGAACAACAGGGAGGCGCTTCTGTTCGGCCATATCAGCCAGCTGGTCTCTGGAAGGAGTTATCGAACTGGGATACCTACGAACATGATCGTGACGACAATCTCTATAGGCGTAGCTTGTATACATTCTGGAAACGTACCATTGCGCCTCCATCAATGTTAATTTTTGATGCATCTGATCGAGAAACTTGTGTTGTGAGAGAGTCGCGTACAAACACACCGCTGCAGGCGTTAAATCTAATGAATGATACGACCTATGTTGAGGCAGCACGCAAACTGGCCGAACGGATGATGCGGCAAGGAGGCTCTGGTATTGATCAGAGACTTGAGTATGGTTTTCGACTTGCTACTTCACGAATGCCGATGAAAACGGAGCGAGAAGTGTTACTGCAAAGCTTCTATCACTATCTCGAACGCTATAAGAAAAATCCGGAACATGCAGAAGCCTATTTGAACACGGGAGAATCTAGCCGAGATATGACAGTTGACCTGTCCAATCTGGCAGCTTACACTGCGGTTTCAAGTCTTATTCTTAATCTCGATGAGACGGTTACACGGGAATAGTTAATGAGTACTGAGATCCATAAACTGTTTCTAGCCCAGTTTTTTTTGGAATAATCCATTAACAACTTTGGGGTTGGCTTGACCGCGGGTCTCTTTCATTACTTGCCCCACGAGAAAACCTAAAACGCCAGTTTTTCCATTACGATAAGTTTCCACTTGTTTCGAGTTGGATGCAATCACTTTGTCAACTAATATCTCTATTTCTGATTCATCATTGATCTGAGCGAGGCCTTCAGCCTCAATAATTTCTTTTGCAGTACCTTGCCCGTCAAACATTTTCGAAAAAATTTCTTTGGCTAATTTGCCTGAAATTTTCCCATCGGCAATACACTTCAGCAATTCTGCCAAGTTGGCTGAGGAGATAGGAGAGTCATTTAGATCTCTTCCTGAAGAGTTCAGTGCCCCTAAAAGCTCACCTTGTATCCAATTAGCAGCAAGTTTCGGCTCACCAGATGTCTGTGCAGTTTTTTCGAAATAATCAGCCATTTGACGTGTCAGCGTTAACACGCGGGCATCATATTCGGAAATCTTGTAATCGCTAACAAAGCGATCACGTTTTTCAGCTGGCATCTCGGGCAGTGCGTCAGAGATCTGGGCTTTCCATTTCTCGCTGACTACCAATGGCAGTAGATCTGGCTCAGGAAAATAGCGGTAATCATGCGCATGTTCTTTCGAGCGCATGGCCACCGTTGCACCACTTTGAACATTGTACAGACGAGTTTCCTGTTTGATTCGACCACCTGCCTCTATTACGGCCACCTGTCGTGCAATTTCATAGTCGAGTGCACGTTGTACGTAGCGAAATGAATTCAGATTTTTAACCTCTGATTTCGTGCCAAATTCTTCCTGCCCTTTGGGACGTACGGACACGTTAGCATCGCAACGAAGATGACCTTTCTCCATATCACATGTCGACACACCAATGTATTGCATGATCTGTTTTAGTTCTGACAGATACGCGACTGCTTCTTCAGAAGTTCTCATATCAGGTTCGCTGACTATCTCGGCTAGTGGTACACCTGTGCGATTCAGGTCCACGTAACTATATCGGTCGCTATCACTATAGCCGTCATGTATGTTTTTGCCGGCATCGTCTTCGAGATGGAGTCGAGTGATACCGATCCGCTTCGTTGCTCCACCGAGGGGAGCATCCAATCTTCCGTTTTCAGCGATTGGTTGGTCGTACTGTGAGATTTGATATCCCTTTGGTAGGTCAGGATAGAAATAGTTTTTGCGTGCGAAACGAGAAAACGATCGAACTTCACAATGAAGAGCCAAAGATGCACGAATTGCTAGATTTACGACTTCTCGGTTTAGCACCGGTAGAGCTCCTGGAAGCCCCAAGCAGACTGGACAAGTCTGTGTGTTGGGAGCATTGCCAAACTCAGTTGAGCAACCACAGAAGATCTTTGTCTGCGACAGTAGTTGCACATGGACTTCCAGTCCTATCACTGGCTCATAAGCGGCAATCATTTCGGGAGTAGCAAGGCCGCTTTCGGGAAGATCCATCACATTCCTTTCAGGTCACCGTAGACCTGTCATCTAGAACGAAAATTATACCAAGGGATCTCCCTTATAACTTTTTTCTGTATGATCCCATTCTGGAAATCTGTTTGCCATTTGACGATAGAGTGTATACATTTAGGGAGAATCACGTCACAAGCCAGAGCTCTCTTTTCGGGTTGTTACTAGTGGGGGAATTATACTGACAAGAGAGCTTCTGAACTACCAGTTGGGAGGTAGTGTAACGGTAACACGACAGATTCTGGATCTGTTTATCGGGGTTCGAATCCCTGCCTCCCAGCCAAAGTAGTTGATTTTGATCATGTCTCGGTTACTGAACAAGGAACCAGAACTCATGTTAGTTAACCCGCAATTAATTGTAGTTTTCGATGGGGAATGTGGTTTTTGTAGTGAGTCGGTGAAATTCGTTAAGGTGCGTGACAAGAGGTGCAAGTTTTGTTTTGTGCCACTGCAATCTGTACAGGCAATAGATCTCCTGAAAAAATTTAAGCTGTCTTCCGATTTGACTGACACAGTCGTCTTGGTCGAAAAGGGTTGTGTCTACACCAAAAGCACTGCAGTTTTGAGAATAGTGCGTCAACTTCCTGGGTTGTGGCCCTTGCTTGCGGTTTTTCTTGCATTGCCAGTAACTTTTAGAGATTTTTTTTACGATGAGTTTGCCGTGCGTAGATACTGTTGGTCCGGTAAAAGCGATTCGTGTCTTGTGTCTCAATCAACAGACCACAGACCTTACCCAAAATAATTGCATCTACCGTGGGTTAACCCTAGAATGCAGCGATCTAAGGTGGTTGCAAAGTGCACATATCGATGACAAGACGTCATGGTGACTGGGCCCTGCACTTGGATTCTGTAAGTTCGTGTTGAACTTAACAGCCATTTCCTTCTTGTCCTAGATGGTTCTTCTTGGTAAGGTGGTCGCGTGTCATATTTCGATTGGCTGACAGGGTCACTGAGAGAAAAACTAGCTGAGCGAGCTATAGGTGAACCGGTAGCCTTGAGAGGCTACGTACAGATTGCTGATGACCACGGTTTGTTGATTCCTACGCTTGCTGCAACGGTAGTGATGGCCGAGACATGGTTCGAGAACGTGGGGCCAACCGTCTATGCGCAAGGAGACGTTCGAGAAGGTTCGGTGAGTGTGCTTGCGACCTTTACCAATGGACGGATAGCGGTCTTGAGTTCTGATTTGGTGCGTCCTTCTACTGCTCTGGAGGTTCCATCAGTGGACCTAATTCTCATCGGCAACCATGGCACCATGCAGTTCTCAGATCAGCCCGGGAATGATGGTATTGCTGTCGATGCTGCCCCTTCGGACCACCCTGCTCAGAGGCGTATAGCCACTTTAATTGAAGATTCATTACGAAAACGGATAGTAACGCCATGACACTGGTTGAAAGCAAATGTTTTCCTGAATTTGAGATTTCTTCAATTTCTGTGATTGATCTGAGCTATATGATTTTTTGCTGTCAAGGCGTGTGTGTTTGGCTTGAGTGCGGGAGTAATGATGCATAAGCCCCCTTTTGGTATTTTGCTGGTGACTGGTGGCATGACTCATCAAGAAGGGTATGCACGCGCTTTCCAAGCTGATCCCCGCTGTAAGGTTGTCGGCCTGACGGACGAACTTGATGTTGATCAACATCGAGCACGTCTCAATCGAGAACTTGCTATTCAACTGGGTGTTCCGTTGTTGCCAAATCTTGATACAGCTTTGGAGATTGCGGATGTTGATGCAGTATCAGTCTGTTCGGAATTCGAACGCCGAGCTCGAGTTTCGGAAAAATGTGTCCGTGCCGGTAAGCATCTTTATGTTGACAAGCCGATGGCTACCACAGTGGAAGATGCCCGTAGTCTCGTAAAGGCAGTTACCCAAAAAGGCGTTCGTAGTCAAATGTTTACGCAAGTGGGGCAGCCTTATGCACAACGTGCCAAAGCTATTGTCGAAGCTGGCACACTGGGTAAATTACGATCCATTCACTGCGATCTTCTATTCGCTAAAGGCTATGCCCGAGGCGTCAAATTGGGTCAGCCGCGACGTGAACACTATCCACCAAAAAGTTTTACCTTTCCTGATGCCAAGCGCGAAGTCTGGACGACTGCTGTCTACTCGATTACGTTAATAAACTATCTGACTGGTCGACTGGTACGTTCTGTCTATGCCAAAACCGAAAATTATTTTTTTGAAGAACACAGCAACCGTGACGTTGAAGACTTTGGTGCCTTGGCACTTACTCTTGAAGGTGGAATCACTGCAACTATCATTGCAAGTCGTATAGGTTGGCGCTCCTATCGTTCGTTTGGCCCGAACCTAACACGTCTTTATGGCAGCAAAGGGAGTGTACTGATAGATGCTAATAGACCTCGTTGGGATATAGCCTCTGATCGCCCTGGATGGACACCTCCTCCACGTGACCCTCTTGATCCCATGGGTTTTTGGGCTAGCACGATGGATCGTGCCCAAGCTCGTCCACGGACAGATTGGTACAGTCCTCAGACTATGCCAGCCGTATCGGACCAAAGTCTATTTCTCGACTGTTTGGAAAAGAACGAAGATGCCCTTGTCTCCGCTACTGTTGCTGCTCACGCGAGTGAAGTGATGCTAGCTGCCTACCGATCGGCCGCGACCGGCAAAGTAATTGATTTGAATCAGTAAGCGTGTGACGAGGTTATGTGCCTGCTTCTCCCCTAATTTAGTTAAATGGTGAGTATCGCTGTATTGGGTTTACTATCTTGTCAGGTAGCTGGCAGTTTGGGAGAATTGGAACAGTGAGGTGTGACCTCTGAACTCTACTGAAATCTTCCTTGATCAGGTGCGAAATGCCAGAGGAGACCTGGAGGAAGTACTACGTTTGACACTCGATCACTTCCAAGCAGATACGGGAACGTTACACACATTAGGCTCGGACGGCTTACTGCACCTGCGGGCTTGGGTTGGCAATATTCACGATGAGCTTCTGCCCATCATTAGTGCTATTCCGGTAGGAAAAGGGATTGCAGGTTTGGCAGTACAGAGAAATAAACCAGTAGATTTTTGTAACTTGCAGACCGACCAGAGTGAAACGGTACGGCCAGGGGCTTCAACGACAGGTGTCCGTGGGTCACTCTGTGTACCTTTAACGTATTGCGGAAGAGCGGCCGGTGCTCTTGGTATTGGCACAAATGTTGAGCGAGAGTTTTCTAACGAAGAGATTGCTCTTCTTATGGAGACAGGCCGTCTGGTGAGTGATACTAGTACTTTTACAGGTGAATGTTAATTTAATTTGATGCACTTTAGAATCTCTAAGGAACGTATATGCCTCTTGTAACCGTTGACAGTATTCTTAACACTG
>CEUS01283806.1_pt1 | contig 27334 bp, 22 predicted proteins | sample 427031 | NCBI WGS metagenome assembly CEUS01 (sample SAMEA2622837, study PRJEB7988) | marine metagenome | biome: marine biome (ENVO:00000447); feature: marine epipelagic mixed layer (ENVO:xxxxxxxxx); material: "saline water (ENVO:00002010), including plankton (ENVO:xxxxxxxx)" | depth 140 m | reverse complement strand
GTGTTCACCTGCAGCGTGTTCGTGTTCACCTGCAGCGTGTTCGTGGTCACCTGCAGCGTGTTCGTGGTCACTTGCAACCGATGGAATAGCCAACAAAGTGAGTACTAGAAAGTACTTCAGCGCAGATTTATTTTTTTCGAAACTCATAAAAACACTTTGTTTATTTCGTTGCAATGATTTATGGTTCATAGACTCCCATGACGTTCGGATCGTAGTCGATTAATGAACCATTCATCATCTCTGCAGCGTCGCTGAGTAGATAAGTGGTTAATCCCGCGATATCGCTTGCGCGAAGTATTCTTCCATAAGGTGCTGTTGCTTCCGCGATTTCGAGCCAATTATCTGGTTGCCCTTCACTTTTCTGAACCACATGTTCGTTTGGAGTATCCATCCAACCTACGTTGATACCATTGACACGGATGCGGTCCGATTTCAGTGAGTGTGCTGCATTCTTCGTGAGCGTGGCAAGTGCACCTTTGGAAACACTGTAGGGAGTCAACTTTGGCAATCCGCCGTAAACCGCGAGGCTTAAGATGTTAACTATGCTGCCACCTTTGCCAGTTTGCTTCATCAGTTGCGTTGCATCTTGGATTAACAAAAACGGTGCGCGCACGTTAACCGCCATGATTTTATCCCAGTGCTCAGGGGTAGTGTTCTCTAACGTTCCACGTTCTGTGCAGGCAGCGGCATTTACTAGGCCGTCCACCTGGCCGAATTCCTCACTGCATCGACGGATAATGCCGCGACATGATTCTATTTTCTCTAGCTCTGCTTCGACAAAAATTGCACGACAGTTATTGTTTGAAAGGCTTCGTGCGACCATTGTGCCACGTGAGGTATTCCTTCCCGAAATTACGATTCCCTCTGCCCCGAGGTGTGCTGCTTGTCGAGCTATTTCCTCTCCTAAACCCTGCGTGCCACCGGTTATGATGACAACCTTTTTTTCGAGCCGTCGAAGGTCTTTCTCCATAATCGTTCTCCTTTAAAAGATTAGGTTGATACTCCTTTGTATCAGATCTCGTAGGCTGTGAATAAAGGTCATTCAGCTTACGTTTGATCTCTTTGAACGAAAGTGATTTCCTTTCGCGAAGTCAAAATCTACACAATAAGCGAACGGATTATTTTGCCATGAACGTCGGTTAGACGAAAATGGCGACCTTGATACTTGAATGTCAGTTTAGTGTGATCCACGCCCAGTAGGTGTAACATAGTGGCGTGTAGATCGTGGACACTCACTGGATCCTTGACGATGTTGTATGAGTAGGCGTCGGTCTCTCCATAAGTTGTGCCTGGCCTGACACCGCCTCCTGCCATCCAGAGACTGAAGCAGCGCGGGTGGTGATCGCGGCCGTAGTTTTCAGCATCGAGTTCTCCCTGACAGTATACGGTGCGTCCGAATTCTCCTCCCCACAGTATTAATGTGTCATCGAGCAAGCCGCGTTGTTTGAGGTCTGTTACGAGCGCCGCAGAGGGTTGGTCGGTTGTTGTACACAGCCCTGGGAGACGTTTTCGTAAGTCTCCGTGATGATCCCAGCCACGATGGAACAACTGAACGAAACGAACACCGCGTTCGATTAGTCGACGTGCAAGCAAGCAATTTGCCGCGTAGGTGCCCGGTTGGCGTGAGTCGGAACCATAGGCATCGAACACGTGTTCAGGTTCTGTAGAAAGATCAGTTAATTCTGGAACTGATGTCTGCATCCGGTAAGCCATTTCATATTGCGATATACGTGTTTCAATTTCGGGATCGGCACGCTCTTCCAATTTAAGTTTGTTTAGTGTGGCCAATTTGTCTAGGAAGTGACGCCGGTCGCCATCAGTAAACCCAGGGGGATTGGAAAGGTAGAGCACTGGGTCTCTTCCAGAGCGTAATTTAACGCCTTGGTGGCGTGACGGCAAGAATCCACTACCCCACAGGCGACTATAGAGCGGTTGTCCGGCATGCTGCGCTTGAGAGACCATTACCACGAATGCAGGTAGATCTTGATTTTCACTGCCAAGTCCGTAAGACAGCCAAGCACCCATACTGGGTCTTCCAGCGAGTTGGTGACCACTCTGGAGAAAAGTAATAGCCGGGTCGTGATTAATTGCTTCTGTGTGCATTGAACGGACAACGGTCAATTGGTCTGCAACTCGTGCGGTATGTGGCAGGAGTTCACTGAACCAACCTCCTGATTCTCCGTGTTGTGCAAAAGAAAACTTCGAGGGCGCTACAGGAAAATGTTCTTGGCCAGCGGTCATACCGGTCAGGCGCTGGCCTTGTCTGATTGAGTCGGGCAACTCTTCACCATGTCTCTTGGCAAGTGTAGGTTTAAAGTCGAATAGATCTATTTGTGACGGTCCGCCTGATTGAAACAAATAGATTACACGTTTGGCTTTGGGTGCTATAGCTGGTAGTGTTTTTGCCCGCGAAGGTATAGTGCTAACTAAATCGGCTCCCGCTGCTTTCAAATCTGAGTTGAGCAGACTTGCTAATGCTGCATAGCCTATGCCACTAGTGACTGACCTTAAGCAGTGTCTGCGGGTGAGTAGACGACGATGATATTGCTCTTCTGTACTCATGAGGTGAATAGAGAGATCTCTGCCTATTTTTGATTCGTTACTTAACGGTTAACGTGCATCGTCTAGGCTCCAACTATTCTAGTCGATTCAGAAATTGAATTTGCCTGAAACGTAGCACCCAGTTGCCACTACCCCGAGAACCATCTGGGTTACAGAGCAAGAGTCCTGAGGTAGTCTGATGTTAGTCAACGGCAAAATTAAACTAGTAGTCGGTCTATCACGGCATCAGTTACTTCTCTGGTCTTTGCGTGCCCCCCCAGATCAGGTGTGAGGTGTTGACTGTTACCAGATCTTAGCACTTCAGCCACGGCGTTTTCGATGGCTTGAGATTCCCTAGAGAGTCCCCAAAAGTCGACCATCATTGCCACACTGAAAATCATGGCGAGTGGATTCACTATTTCTTTCCCTGCAATGTCTGGGGCCGAACCATGTACTGGTTCAAACATTGATGGTAGGCTGCGTGATGGGTTTAGGTTTGCACTCGGAGCCAGACCTAGGCTACCCGTCAGCGCTGCAGACAGATCGCTCAGTATGTCACCGAACAAGTTCGACCCTACTACCACGTCAAAGCTTTCTGGGCGGTGCACAAAATGTAGAGTTGCAGCATCTATCAGTAGCGATTCCGTATCTACGTCTGGGTAATCGGCAGCTACATCTAAAAAAACGCGATCCCACAATACCATGCTATAGCCCTGTGCATTAGATTTTGTGATTGAGGTTACTTTTTTGCGACGGTTTGTGCGACGTGCCAATTCAAAGGCGTAGCGGATGATGCGTTCAGTTCCGCCACGTGTAAAGACCGAAGTTTGAACCGCCACTTCTTGTGGCAGGTTCGGATAGACAAAACCACCTGCTTGAGCGTACTCACCTTCAGTGTTTTCCCTGACAATGATCATATCTATCGAATTCAATGACTTGTCACTAAGAGGTGATGAAACGCCGGGATAGAGCTTTGCCGGTCGCACACAGGCAAATTGATCGAAGGCTCGACGAATGGGCAACAGAAGGCCATTTAGCGTTACATTGTCAGGTACGTCGGGATGCCCTATAGCACCCAGTAAGATTGCGTCAAAAGAACGAAGTTGATCCACCGCATCGTCAGGCATCATCCGTCCGTATTGGAAGTAATAGTCGGTCCCCCAATCGAATATTGTTCTTTGGAAGGACGCTTTTGATCTCGTGGCTACGGCATCGAGAACACGGAGGCCTTCCGGAGTGACTTCACGACCAACTCCATCACCTGGTATGACTGCGATTGACAATTTTGATTGAGGCATAACGGATTATACTCCCACAGCAATAGCTCAATTATTACTTATGGCGTCGTCAATTCGGGTTGACGCTAAGTAAATATTGCTAATTAGAAGGGATGTTTTTTATTAAGGGTTGATCCTAACATTAACTTTGTTACTGCAATACTGCAATGTCGCAAAAATATGTATTACAACAGATGGTGTTGTATCTGAGATCACAGATATGGGCTGTAGTTGCTTCTCTGCGGGGCCTCCGCTATCTTTACTGCAGGAAGTGGCTTAGGGCGAGATGGATGGCTCGTCAACATGGAGATTATGTCTTCCAACGAATTTTAGTACATTCTTTCAAGGGGAAAATCGTTTAATGAAACCAATTGGCAGATGGATGAATGTTTCTATGGCGATACTGTCTCTTGTTTTTGGAGTCTCACTGCTCAGGGCAGTGGATAGTCCAGAGATAGGAGATCAACAGATATCGGTTGACGACATCATACGGGAATTTGTTGATAAAGAGACAGCATTTGCCAAGGCGAGACAAAGCTATACATATCGCCAAACAGTGAAAATTTACGAATACGATGAAGTCGGAGGTGTTCGCGGCAGATACCACATCGTTCAAGACATTATTTTTAGTGCAGGTGGCAAACGAAGTGAAAGGGTCGTCTACGCACCAGTATCGACTCTCAAAAATATTCTGTTGACACCGGAAGACCTGGAAGATATTCGTTCAGTACAACCTTTTGTTATGACGAACGACGAATTATCTAACTACTATGTGCGTTATCTTGGACCACAGCGTGTGGATGAATTAGACACATATGTTTTTTCAGTCAAGCCGAAACAGATGGTAAAGGGTGAGCGTTATTTTGTCGGTCAGATTTGGGTTGATCAGAAAGATCTTCAAATCGTTAAAACAGATGGTAAAGCTGAAGGTATTCTCAAAAAAAAACAAGACCAACAATTTCCTCGATTTGAGACGTATCGGGACCAAATAGACGGACAGTATTGGTTTCCCATCTACACTCGCGCTGATGACACATTACATTTCAAAAGTGGCGATCAGAAAATCCGCATGATCATCAAATATGAGGATTACAAAAGGTTTGGTAGCGATGTGGATATCACTTTTGGGGAAATAGTTGACGAAAATTGAGCAGTTAGCTTCGAGGGTGAAGATGTCAGAAAAAACCACGGTAATTTGCATAGCCGACGGTCATGTTGCCGATAGTGTTGTGAAACGGATGTGATTGCACGCGGCATAGATTTTTCTGTGATTGTATTTAAAGCTCACTTTTTACCATGACGTTCGACAGATTGTTGTTGCGTTCGCTTAGGTACCATCTGGGAGTCAACATTGTAGTGGCTCTCGGTGTTGCAATCGGTACCGCTGTCTTGACCGGTGCTTTGTTGGTAGGGGATTCGGTCAAGGGCAGTCTTCGTCAGTTAGCACTAGATAGATTGGGTGACATAGATCATATTCTTATTGCCAACCGTTATTTTCGCGAAGGACTTGCCGATGACTTGTTGAAGCTTGGCCATCGAGACCACTCACTTGAGGCCGTCGTCCCAGTCATTTTTGTTAGTGGTACTGTTCAGAACCCAAAAACGGGTGCTCGAGCTTCACGAATCAATATTTATGGTGTTGACAACAGGTTTCTCACTCTGTTTGATTCACCTCCATTATTCTCAGGCAAACGACAAGTTCTCCTAAACGAAATCCTGGCACATGAGATAGGGATCAAGACAAAAGATGCACTACTTTTGCGTTTTCAGTCGGACGCTTCGATTCCGAGTGAAATGGTCATGGGACGCAAGGAAAGCAATATTCGCACTCTGCGTTTGGAAGTATCTGACATCTTGCCTAATCGTGGTCTAGGGAGTTTGGAGTTTTCGGCGAATCAAAGAGTTCCACTAAATATTTTTTTACCACTCGACGTTTTACAACGAGCTCTTGACAAAGAGGGTAATGTAAACACAATTGTGACGGTGGGTGGAACACTGGCAGATGAGACTACTGATCTCAATATAAAGAGTGACAAACAGACGCAGACGGTTGATGCCCTACCACGTGATTTGAATCAACTCTTGGAAGTAGCACTAGCGGTTGATGATCTTGGTCTGCGAATTATCGCCGATGCCGATGGTCCAATCATATTGGAAACTAACCGTATAATCCTTGAGAATTCAAGCGCTCTGGCTGCTAGTAGCGCCGCCCTGGCAATAGGTGCACGAGCCTTGCCCGTCGTGACTTATCTAGCTAATCGTATAACTCTTGGTGAACGAAGCTTTCCCTATTCGACCATCACAGCGCTTAAATACGAGGATTCGCTACCGAATTCTTTTCTGTTGGTTAACGGCAGACGTGCTCCTACGCTGGGAGTTGATGAAATTTTTCTCAATGACTGGGCGGCAACTGACTTGCGGGCATCCGTGGGTGATCGAGTAACACTCGACTACTACATAGTCACTCAACAGGGAGCTCTCGTTACGCAACAAAAGGAATTTAAGGTCAGAGGGATTGTACAACTTAAAGGACTAGCAGCTGACCGGCGACTAGCTCCTCAGTATGAAGGGATGACCAATGTTGAAAGTATGAAGAACTGGGACCCTCCCTTTCCGGTTGATCTTAGTTTGATTCGTGAGATCGATGAGAGGTATTGGGACCGCTATCGTGCGACCCCAAAGGCTTTTATTTCATTCGAACAGGCTGAGAAAATCTGGACCAGTCGGTTTGGTACTTTGACATCAATCCGCATACCTGTACCCGGAGAGCAATCCATTTCCCAAATAGCTGCCCAATTTGAGACTGAACTCAAGAAACATCTTAGGGCTTCTGCACATGGGTTTCATTTTCGAGCTGTAAAAAAAGAAACACTGAATGCATCGAATGGTGCGACTGATTTTTCTAGTCTCTTTATCGGTTTTAGTATGTTTCTAATTGTTTCAGCGGCCATGGTGGTGACATTGCTTTTTCAGCTAAATATCGATCGTCGTTCACACGAGATCGGTTTACTGCTCTCCACTGGTCAGACAGTTTCAATGGTACGCAAGCTTTTACTCAAAGAATCAGCTTTGGTAACGATGGTTGGTTGTCTGCTCGGTGTACTGGGAGCACTAGGCTATGGTTCGTTAATGATATATGGATTGAATACATGGTGGAGCGATGCGGTAGGTGGTTCGTTTTTGGAGCTGCACGTAGACACTAAGAGTCTTGTTGCCGGCGCTGCCACAGCTTTTTCTTTGATGGTTATCACGGTTTGGTATGTGGTTAGAAAATTTACATTTTGCAGCCTTAGGTCGATGCTGACAGGTACTACAGTGAATATTTCCGTTTCGACTGTCAACACTGCTGGCGATCGTGCACGAAATGTAGCGGTACTCAGCGCGATCTTAGCTTTGGTGGTAATAGGTTCGGTTGCTAGCAACTTCGATGTTTCCATCCCGGGAGCTTTCTTTGGGAGTGGCGCTCTGTTATTGATCTCCGCTCTTGCGTACTTCAAATATTGTCTACTGAAATCACCTGCCAAGATGGTGATTGCGAAGGATGATCTAGCAATTGCCAGTCTAGGTATTCGGAACGGAGCTAGGAATCCAACCCGTAGTATGCTTTCTGTTTCATTAATTGCGTGTGCAACATTCGTCATAGCGACAGTTGCTATGAATCGACATGATGTGAGCTCACAGGAGCCACTGTTTATGTCTGGTGATGGAGGTTTCCGATGGATCGGTGAATCTGATTTGCCGATTTACCAGGATCAGTTTGGGCAATCCAATGCATTGCAAGATATGGAAGTTTTTTTATTGCGATCTAGGCCAGGAGATGATGCCAGTTGCCTGAATCTTTATAGGCCCTTGCAGCCAACCTTATTGGGTGCACCAAGAAAAATGATTCTACGGGGAGGGTTTTCTTTTCAGCAGACGATTGCACGTACAGCTGAACAGAGCGAAAACCCTTGGTTACTCCTGGAAACGGAAATGGACGATGGGGCGATACCAATTTTCGGTGATGTGAACTCCGTCCGGTGGATCTTGCACTTAGGATTGGGTGAAATGCTTCAGGTGGAGGACGAATCAGGAAATGCTCATCGTCTCGTGATTGCTGGACTTTTTTCCAGAAGTATTTTTCAGTCACAACTTGTTATGTCGGAGAAACACTTTCTGAAACTATTTCCAAGTCATAGTGGATATAACCAGTTCTTGATTGAGACTGATTCACGGGATGCAGGAGTGCTCCTCGAAGACAAACTTGCTGATCAAGGGTTTGATGCTGCTACAACAGCAAACCGTCTGGCAAGTTACTTAGTTGTCGAGAACACCTACCTTGGCACTTTTCAGGCTTTGGGTGGTTTGGGTTTGCTATTCGGAACGTTCGGGTTGGCGGTTGTTATGGTCCGTAACATTCTTGAACGTAAGCGAGAACTTGCACTTTTGCAAGTCGTTGGCTTTCCGAACAGTTCAATTTCCTGGTTGATTTTGGCTGAAAATAGTTTTCTTTTAGTGTTTGGGGTATTGATTGGTTTGGTGACTGCTCTTTTAGCTACTGCATCACATTTGTATAACGGTACTGTCGAACCACCCTGGTATTCCCTCACATTGACACTGATTGCGGTGATTGTAATTGGTCTCACGGCCGGATTGATCGCAGTAGCTGCAGGTCTGAAAACATCCCTGGTAGGCTCATTGAATAGGGAGTAGAAAAGGTGTATGGCTGACGGGCAGCACTCAGGCTTCTGCTGCCGATGGTTTAACTTGCCGTTATTGGGTTAATCATGTTACGTACTGTTTTAGTTGTCTATCCATTCCTGGCCTTTTACGTCATAGTGGCCACTTTGGTTTTTGTCCCCTGGACGTGGGTTACTGGCGATATCCGTGCTATCTACTGGGTTGCGCGTCAAGGTGTTCGTCTTGCACTGAGTCTTTCAGGTGTCAAAGTGCGATTACTCGGCAATACTCGGTTTCAGGGTGTGTTGCCTGCAATATTTTTAAGTAATCATGTGAGCAACATTGAACCAGCAGTACTCTTTATGGTTTTACCGAGAATTGCTGTGATTCTCAAAAAAGAACTGGGAGGCATCCCTTTGCTTGGTTACGTAATGAGGCTAGGAGGGTTCATATATGTGGATCGAAAAGATAGAGATTCACGACGTAAGGCCCTTGAAGATTCTATTTCGACTCTAAAAAAAGAGAACGTATCTCTGCTCATCTTCCCTGAGGGTACTCGTAGTGCTGATGGCAAGTTGCTTCCGTTCAGTCCAGGCCCTTTCACTGTAGCGATCGAAGCACAGGCGCCCATTGTGCCGGTCACTGTTTCTGGGGCGCAGGAGATCATGCCAAAGGGTACAGTCAGTTTGAAACCAGGTGAGATTACATTGGTTTTTCACGACCCTATCGTGACGCTTGGGCATACTACAGAACAACGCTCGGAACTAATGAAACAAGTGCGTATAGTGATGGAGAACGAGATACGAGTCAAAAGTCATCTACGTGTTTAAGGAGACGTATCTATTTCGGTGCGGTGATTCTGTTGGGAGATACTGCTTGCCAGGCAGAACTACTCGCTTTGTATCCTGGCAGTAGGCTCTCCAAGGCTGTTAGCACGGTCCTGCCGTCAGAGTATCCGATGGCAGTTTCTATTTTAGTTAGTGTTTTTATAAGAGTCTCAGTGGATGTAGAGACTTGCCGAGTGAACCTTATCCTAGGATGTGAAGAATCTGTTAGTTTTTCGTTGGAGTATACCAAACATTCTTGAAGTTTTTCTCCTGCACGTTTCCCGATGAACTTTATCGGGATGTCTTTGTCCGGTTCCAAACCCGAAGAAAGAATCAGACGCTTTGCTAAATCCGTGATTTTCACTTGAGTGCCCATGTCTAAGACAAATATCTCTCCACCGGTAGCCAGATAACTCGCCTGGAGTACTAGTGATACGGCTTCGTGAACGTCCATAAAGTAACGTTTCATCTCTGCATGAGTGATGGTGATGGGTCCCCCCGCTTGTAGTTGTTGCTGAAATAGAGGCAGAACACTTCCTGAGCTGCCAAGAACGTTTCCGAAGCGTACGGCAGCACAAATATTGGGTTCAGAGTTAAATGAGCGCACAAGTAGTTCCCCTAACCGTTTAGTGGCTCCCATTACGCTGGACGGATAAACCGCTTTATCAGAAGAGATCAGAATAAATCGAGGGATGCCGAGATCCCGTACGACACTCAGAAGATGATAGGTCCCCAGCACGTTGTTGGCATTTGCTTCGAGAGGATGTTGTTCCGCTAACGGTAAGTGTTTGTGGGCAGCAGCGTGTAGAACTAGGCTGATGTTTTGATGCCATAGAATATTTTTCATATTTTCCTGATCTGATGAATCAGCCGCGATGGCACAGAGGTTGATCAGTGGGAACTCACGTCGAAGTCGATTTTTGATTGTGTTGAGAGCGTTTGAGTTGTGATCGATTATCATCAGCATCTTTGGGTTTGTGTGCGCGATTTGACGACAAAGCTCAGAGCCGATGGATCCGCCTGCGCCAGTGACTACTAATCGTTGGTCTCCAATCCAACGGTTCAGATTATTTTGAAGAAGCGCCATTGATCGACGACCAGTGAACGTTTTGGAGCCGATGTCATGTATTCGGGGGTTGTACATATCTAAACTGATGTGTGTCCGTAGTGGAATGTTAGGGAAGTAATTGTTCGCAGTGCATTTCACGATTTTGTATCATTCACTACAAAGGATTTTCTTTAATTCTGTGCTGTTGGACAATGGCTTTGATGGCAGTACATATGTACTCAATGTCTTCTTCGGTTAGGGCTGTATAAATTGGCAAAGAAATCAATCGATTGTATAACTCCATTGCACGTGGGCAGTGATTTCTAGGTTCATTTGATAAGGTCTTAAAGTAGGGATGTAGTGAGATAGGAGTAAAATGGACACTTGCCTCTATTCCCTTTTCTTGTAGTGCTTTAATGAAATCGTCACGATCGATGTTGAGCACTTCCAAACGGAGCCGTACTGCGAATAGGTGCCAATTAGTGTCTGCACTGATTGAAGGCCGAGGTAATGTAAGTTCATCAAGTTCTGACAGCCGGCGATAATAAGACTGCGCTAGAAGGCGACGAGTTGCAATGGCATCGTCTAACTTGCGCAACTGGTGTATGCCAATAGCAGCCTGAATATCGTTAAAGTTGCACTTGAAACCGTTTGCTATCACTTGATACCGCCATGAATCTCGTTTCCAAATGTCTCGTGAAATACCGTGGAGGCTTAAAAGCTTCATCTTTTCGGCCAAAGATCTATCTGGTGTTACGACCATGCCTCCTTCACCGGTGGTAATATTTTTCGTGGCATAGAAGCTAAAAGCTACCGCATTACTGTGGAGTTTTCCTTTTAAATCGGCAGCACCGATCGGTCGACCTCGATACTGCGACCCTGTTGCATGGGCCGCATCCTCGATCACAAAAAGATTGTGCTGTTTTGCGATCAGCCAAAGCTCATCCATGTCACAGGGTACTCCACCGAGGTGAACAACCAGCAACCCCTTAGTGGCAGACGTAATTCGATTTTGTGCTGACTTGGGGTCGATATTTCCATCTTCATTCACATCCGCTAAGATGGGGATCCCACCCGCTTGGATAATCACATGAACGGTTGAGCAAAATGTCATGGGTGAAGTTATTACTTCGTCACCGGGACGTAGTTCAAGAGCAATCAATGCGAGGTATAGGGCGGCAGTTCCCGAATTGACGGCCAAGGCATGAGGAGATTGGATATAGGTTCTGAATTCACGTTCAAATTGCTCTGTACGGGGACCTGCTGTGAGCCAACCAGATCGCATGACTGCAATAACTTCATCAATTTCATCTTGTCCGACCGAGGGTCGACAGAACGGAATTTTTCGAAAGGAATCCATGGAGGTATTACCGAGATTGCTTAATATGTCGAAGCCAATATGCGATGGCTAACTGTGCTAGTGATAAAGTTGTCAACCAAATAATCCTAAGGTCTTCTCTGAGAGATCGATTTCGTACATAGTGTAGAGACATTTTCATTTTGGAAGGCAGGATGTGGTTTTTATAGTGATGTTCAGGGTCAGTTGCTGTAACCAAAACCTGTTCTTCGTCAAAATTTTTCAAGGTAGCCCAATCTGTGATTCCTGGGCGAATAGTCAGTATTTCTTGCCATTCCGGGTTTTCCAAATCGACAAATTCAGATATCTCAGGTCGTGGCCCGACTAAACTCATTGTTCCACTAACGACATTCAGAAGCTGAGGGAGCTCGTCCAGTTTCCATTTGCGTAATATTTTTCCAGTCAAAGTAATACGTGAGTCACCAGAGACTGTAATTAGTGACCCTTGTTTACCAACTTTCATTGTGCGAAATTTCCATATAAGGAATGGTTTTCCTGAACGACCTACTCGATGTTGACGAAAGAACACTGGATGGCCCTCACGTGTGCGTATCAAAATTGCCATCAATATGAATAGAGGCACCAGAAAGAGTAGACCAAGGAGGCTGATTATCAAATCGAGACAGCGTTTCATGCGTTTCTTTTTGAGCTTAAATTCCGACTTGTGTCAAGAACAACTTTGATTTGGATTCTACACCAGAATCTCTTTCTGAGGTATGCGGTGCACTTCCAGTTATTACTGCTTCTATTACTTTTTACTTCATGTTGTAGGAAAATTTGAACTGCAGGCGCACTACCTGGCCGGTGAATTCATCTGGCAAGGGAGGGAACGGGTTCGAGGCACTAATACTGGCGACGGCGGCTCTGTCAAGTTCTGGTACGCCCGATGAGTGAAATATGACAAGTTTGGGTACCGTACCATCTCGTGAGATAGAGAACTGTAACGACACATTGCCTCGATTTATGCCAAGACGAGCACTTTCGGGAATAACCGCATGCCAGTTGCGCCTAACTATAATCAGGATCCTTGTCAGGTAAGGCCGAAAATCTACACCCCTAGGGTCACTAAGCAATTCCAGATTACTGCCGGTGTTCCCCGGTAAGGGTGGTACGTATCCTCCTTGCAGATTTTCGGAGGTGATATCTTTCGGAGTCGATGCTTCTGGTTTTCTATTTGTGGTCTTACGTAGAGCATTCTTGGCAATCTCATCTGTCCGTGTTGTTTGGTTCAGAATTCCTAGTTGTAAGTTGCCAACTAGTCCAGGAGGAACCGATCTGAGGTTCTCTAACACTAATGGAGACGTTGTTTTTTGTTGCGAAGGAGCACGCGGTGCGGGCAGTTCATCGGGGCGTCGCAGACGTTCTCTAAGGGTATCGCGTTGAGGGTCGCCCAAAGTTGGACTTGATGATGCTCTTAGTGGGTGGTTTTCGAGGGATTGATGCTTCTTCGGTATGGCAGTTGACGAGATCGAGTCAGAAGAGGTGCTAATTTCTTGATTTGGTGGTTTTATTGATTCGAATGCGTCAGGTGGCGCTTCTTTTGATTTACTTTCAGTAAATTTTTCAGGTACAGAATCGGCACCTGGAAGAATAATCAATGATCGAGCTTCTTCTGCTCGACCAGAAAACTCAATCCTACTTGTCCGGCTAGGAGGAATTTTTGTTAATTTGGACAACTCCTCTCTAGTTGGCATTATTAGCCTAACGACCCCTGTCGTTGGAATTGCTTCGTACGATGGTCTTGGTGGAGATAGTCGCGGCTGAAGTATTAGAAGAAAAATCCAAACCGCGTGTATTGTGAGAGATCCAATACCGGCTTCCCGGCGTCCTATAGGGCCAGCCGGCTCCCAGTCGATCAACAGTTTAGGGCCTTTATGTTCTACGTGCCGGGTCACTACTTTTGGGTATTCAGGGTTTCGGCAACAATGCCAGAATGCGTTTCCATCGCTTCTACTATTGTAAGCGCCAAAGAAAGAGCATTCCTTGCGTCAACTCCTGATACTCGAGGCTTCGTGCGGTTTTTTACACAAGCCAAAAAGTTCTTCAGCTGCCGCACAAGTGGTTCTTCGCTTGGGCTCGTCGTAAGTGGGTGATGGCTGATTTTATTGGATTCAGAGACTTCATAGATTACGCCATCGCGACGAGTGTAATCCAATGAGATGTATTGGCGAGGTTGAAAGAACCGCAGTTTCCGAATCTTTTCGACGGAAACTCGACTGGCCGACAGATTGGCAACACAACCATTCTTAAAAACCAAGCGAACACTAGCAATATCCGGTTTTACTGAAAGGATTGCAATACCCGTAGCCTCGAGGCGTTCTAATTTGCTTTTTACCAAGCTGAGTAGGATGTCGAGATCATGAATCATTAAGTCCAACACTACGTCAACATCGAGACTGCGCGGCGAAAACGGACTCATACGGTGAACTTCAAAGAAAAGTGGTAGTGTTGCGACTTGTTGCGCAGCTTCAACAATTGGATTGAATCGTTCTAAGTGCCCGACTTGCAGTATGCGGCCATTGTCTTCTGCTGCTTGGACTAAAGCGTCAGCTGAGATTAGATCGGGAGCTATCGGTTTCTCGACGAGTATGTCAATACCCGCTTTCAGGAGATCGACGCCTATTTCTCGGTGTAGAGCAGTTGGAACCGCGACACTGGCAGCGTCGATCTTCCCAATCAGAGAGCTGATCTCATTCAGGCCTTCACACTGAAATCGCTTAGCAATTTCTGCTGAACGTTCGGGGTTTTTGTCAACGACGGCAACAAGCTCTACTTCTGGGAGAGACGCCAGGACGCGCGCATGTTGCTGCCCAAAGGTTCCGACACCGACAACCGCTATTTTCGTCATGGGTTTTGGCTATCTTCCAAAATTTCAATTACTTCCTACGATGGTGATATCAGCTTGTTCGGCTGATTCTAATAATCTACTTCGGTCTAGCAATAAGGTTTTTCCAGCCTCAACAGCCAAGGCTGTTGCATTTGCAAACTTCATCTTTTTGATTGTCGTAGTTCCAATAACCGGTACGTCAAATCGCATGTTCTGGTCTGGTTTAGCTACTTTCACCACGGTCAGATTATTTTGTTTACTAAGTTTTGCTGCACGTTCGATCACAGCATCTGTTCCTTCCATTGCTTCGACAGCTACACAGGCTTGTTCACAAATTACCACTGTTTGCCCAACGTCAAATTGCGACAAAGATTTTGCTATACGACGCCCATAGATGATATTTTCCATCTCATCTTTTGTTGGTGCACGTTTCGTTAGCGTTCCTTCACTTGCTAAAGAGGGTTTGAGAAAAGTCGTTGAGTCGAGCAGTTCTATTCCTGCACTGGCTAAGGTTTCTGCGACTGCTCCTAATAGAGAGTCTGTATTCTTACTTGCTAATGAGGCTAGGATTTTAACCAAACGCCAATCGGGACGAATTGAGGAAAATATTTTCGTGTGTTGTACGCGTCCCGCCATCACAACCTGCGTAATTCCCTCACTTTGGAGAATCTCGATCAGTTTTGATAGCTCTCCTAGTGAAATCCAGTGACACGTTTCCGCAGCTCGTTCTATTTCCAACGATGCTTCTTCTTGGATTGCGACAACTGTCATCGAATGGCCATGCCGATTGGCAGCGTCAAGGACGAGTAATGGGAATCGCCCACCTCCGGCGATCAAGCCATATTTCACTTGATGACACCTCGATCGGAGTTGCGAATAAATTCTATTAACACTCCCACATGATTTTCTTTGATTTCAGTAGTAATTTTATCGATTGCCTGATCGGTATTCAGTCCCGACTTTGTTAGTAAGCGAAAAGCTTTGTGCAGATCTTTAATTGTGTCACTGGAAAACCCTCGTCGCTCTAAGCCGACTTTGTTGACATCGAATACTCGGGCACCTCGTTCAGTGACAACTAATGAGAATGGCATCACATCTTGCGTGATCACGCTGTAACCACCTATGTAGCAGTGTTGCCCAATACGACAAAACTGGTGTACGCCACTTTGTGCACCCACAACTGCGTGATCTTCCACCGAAACATGTCCACCTAATGTTGCACCATGTGCCAGGATGCAATGAGATCCAATGTGGCAGTCATGTGCGACGTGAGCGTAAGCCTGCAACAAGTTATCGTCTCCAATAGTTGTTAATAATCCTCCGCCTGTCGTGCCACGATGAATGGTTACGAATTCTCGAATTTGATTCCGGTTACCGATATGAGTTTCGGCACATTCACCTTGGTATTTGAGGTCTTGTGGTGCTACCCCTACTGTCGAATAAGGGTGAAATAAATTTTCTTCGGCGATAACGGTTGGACCTTCTACGTAGACGTGAGCGAGCAGTTGTGACCCCGCACCTATTTCCACCTCTTCGCCGACGACGCAAAAGGGGCCAACCTCTGCACTCGGATGAATGCGGGCTTTTGGGTGGATGACAGCAGTTGGATGGGACGCCATGAGTCCCTACTCCTCCGAGGTTGTATCAGACTGACTATTGCTGATCAACATGGATTTGTCGGCTGTCTGACACATTAAAACAGCTTCGGCAACTAGTTTTCCGTTCACTGTTGCTGTTCCTTTCATGCGGAAAATAAATGATCGCCTCTTGAGGAGTTTCATCTCGATCTTCAGTTCATCACCGGGGAATACTGGTTTTCGAAATTTTGCCTGCTCGATCGAGGTAAATAAGACTAATTTAGTCGCAAGTTGTGCAGCGGTGTCAGGTTCAGAACTCAAGAGCCACACTGCTCCCACCTGGGCCATCGCCTCTACCACCAGAACGCCTGGCATCACAGGAAAATCTGGGAAGTGGCCTTGGAAGTAGGGCTCATTGGCTGAAACATTTTTAATGCCTATCACATGGTCCGTATCCATCTCGTCTATGCGGTCTACTAGTAGTAGCGGATAACGGTGTGGCAAAATCTTGCGAATTTGATGAATGTCCAACATTCGGATCCTAAGGCGACATGCCAAGGTGTCTTGCAGTAATCAGAGAGCAGATGACGAAAGCCTCAAAGAAAGGCGTATTATAACACTCGCCCGGATTAATTTAGTCTTTATATTTTCGGTTCAGCTGAGGTTGTCGTGTGCCATGTGACGTGAAATTTTCTGGGGGGATTGCTGATCTTACAAGCGGGAAACGTTTGTTTTGTGTACTATGTACGAACATGTACGGTGCGTGAGTATCCTTGGACGGAGGCATTGATGACGGTGAACAGTAGATTTCTGAATAGATGGATTGGACAGATTGTAATGCTAGCGGTTGGTTTGTTTTTGGCCGCTTGCAATATACCAAAAGAAGGAGCGACTGAAACTACTGCAACGGTCACGTCAGAGGTCTATGGCGCCACGTCAGGTGGCGAGGAAGCCTTGCTCTTCACATTGACAAATTCTAATGGGGAGGAGGTTCGTATCACCAACTATGGCGGAATTGTTGTTTCACTCAAAGTTCTTGATAAGAACGGCAACTTGGGAGATGTTGTACTTGGGTTTGACAGTTTAGAGGATTACATCAAGGATTCACCCTACTTTGGCGCTCTTATAGGTCGCTATGGTAACCGTATTGGTCAGGCAAAATTTGCGTTAGGATCGGATCTCTACGAATTAGCTGCAAATGATGGCGAAAATCATTTACATGGGGGTGAGGTCGGTTTTGACAAGGTGCTATGGACTCCCGAGAGCTTTGTTACTTACAACGGCGCGGTTTTGCGGTTGGAGTATGTAAGTGAAGATGGAGAGGAAGGGTACCCAGGAACCTTAGAAACACGCGTAACTTACACGTGGACGGACGATTCTGCACTCGAAATAGAGTACAGAGCAAAGACCGATAAGACGACTGTCGTTAACCTCACTCACCATTCTTACTTTAATCTCAAAGACGCGGGTGCAAGCTCTATTCTTGAACATGAATTAATGATCAACGCCGATCGTTTCACTCCAATTGATGAACAGCTAATTCCTGACGGCAAGATCGGTTTGGTTGCCGACACTGCGCTAGACTTTCTAGAATCGAGGCCAATTGGTGAGAGTATTGATGACGACTTGGATCAACTAAAGTTTGGAAAAGGCTACGACCTGAACTACATTCTAAACAGGCGAGGCGATGGGATTTCTTTAGCTGCACGAGTCAACGAACCTACAACCGGTCGAGTTTTGGAAGTTTTTACTACTGAGCCTGGTGTTCAGTTTTACAGTGGTAATTTTCTCGATGGTCACCATGTAGGTAAAGGTGGAGTGGCTTATGAGAACCGAAGTGCTTTCACTCTTGAAACTCAACACTACCCGGATTCACCGAACATTAAGGCTTTTCCTTCTACGGTTTTGACGCCAGGGACAACCTATCAATCGAAAACCATCTATAAGTTCTCCACGGTGAAGGATAGTCGACAGGAATCGAAAGAATAATCTTCTTACGGTTGAATCATGAGCTGTAGTTGAACTACGACCTTATTTGCGGTCCGGCTCTGCTGGAGAGTTTTACAACACACACTCTTTTCTGGAATAGTAATACTCTGCAACCAGTAAGGTTGTATAGTCTCTGCCGCGTGATTTAGAAGATGCTAGTTGCTGGACTCATGAGTGGAACGTCGGTAGATGGCATAGATGTAGCTTTGGTCGAGATTGATGGTGAGGGCTATGACCTGCGATTCGAATTAAAGGCATTTCACGAACTGCCGTACCATTCTAGAGTTCGAGAAACAATTCTCGCTGTTTCAAATGCGGAGACTCATACATCAAACATTAGTCAAATTAACTTTCTATTAGGCCGGCTCTACGGGGAAGCGATTTTGGAGGCTTGTGAAACCTCTGGAATTTCGCTTAACGCTCTAGATCTTGTGGGTTCGCATGGGCAGACTATATATCACCAACCTAAAGGCTCGGAACTCATAGGGCATACTGTTTCCAGTACGTTACAAGTCGGTGAACCAGCGGTGATTGCAGATATTACAGGTGTGCCAGTAGTTGCCGATTTTCGCCCCGCCGATATGGCGGCAGGAGGGCAGGGAGCGCCACTAGTACCTTATGTTGATTACATCTTGTATCGTGACGCCAAACGTGGCCGAATTGCCCTGAATATTGGTGGCATTGCTAACCTTACAGCGATAGGTCCGGGTGTGTCTACCGAGGAAGTGGTTGCCTTTGACACAGGCCCAGGCAATATGTTGATCGATGCTTTGGTTGAGAATCTCAGCGATGGCGCAGAATTGTTCGATTGCGATGGCAAAAAAGCAGCCCGGGGCAAGGTCGACAGTGTTGTGCTAAACCGATTGATGTCTATGGCCTACTTCAAGGAATCACCTCCAAAGAGTGCTGGACGTGAACAATTCGGCCAGCACTTTGTTTCCAGTTTACTGCAGGAAAATCTTCAGTCACACGACTTAATCGCTACCGTTACTGCCTTTACGGCAGAATCGATTGCGGAGGGTATCCGACGGTGGGTCTCACCAAAATTTCCAGTTCACCAAGTGATCGTATCAGGAGGTGGTGTTCATAACCCGCAGATTATGATTCGTTTAGCAAGTCTATTGCCAGATGTCGAAGTTATGCCGGCTAGTGCCTTGGGCCTTCCAGTAGATGCAAAGGAGGCCACAGCATTTGCAATATTAGCCTACGAAACGTTCCACAGACGACCATCGAACTTGCCTGTAGCCACTGGCGCCACGCGAGGTTGTGTCCTGGGAAAGTTGAGCCTGCCGCCCATCCGATAACAAGAGCAAGCATTACAGGAATTAACTCTGTGTCCTTAAGGGGGAGCTTTCTTAGGGTTTTGGAGGGACAGGTATCTGAACCTTGGTACCGAAACGTGGGTTCGTCTTGTCAACAAGATCACCGGGTTTTCTAGTCATGTAAGCTTCGTTGATAGTTTTTATAGTAATACTGGCTCTAATTTCATCAATCATTTGTGTGAGTTTTTGGGCCCGAATTTTAGAAGTTATTTGGGATTTAACTTGATCTAGAGGTTGCGCCTTGATATCGGTGACATGAAATATGTAAAACCTCCCTCCGTGCTGTTGAGCTTCTGAAAAGTGACCTGGCTCCACGGAAAAGATTGCATCCCTCAAGGTAGCTGGAATTTTTGTATCGTATCTGAAACGGCCCAGTTCGCCACCTTTTTTTGCTGAGGTGGCGTCTGTCGAATGGACTCTGGCCAATTCGGCAAAGTCAGCGCCTTGCTCTAGTTGTTTGAGGAGATTCTTTATTTTGAGTCGCGCTTCGTTTTCTGATAACACCTGCTTCTTCGAACCAGTAGCGGAACTTTTGGCATCGGATGAGTAGTCAATATAAATTCCAGATACAGCGCGGTCCTCGTAATTTGAGCGATGTGTATCGTAATATGTCTTATAGTCGCCCGCGGTAATACTAATCCTCTCCGTCAGTCGCTGCAAGTATAGCTGAGCGAGATAGTTGAGTCTGTTGAATTGTAATTGTGTGCGGAAAGGTTCTTTTTCTGGGAGTCCAATCTCTTCCGCCTTCTTTGCAAACCCCAATAGTTCTGCGTAGACACGAATAAATGTCCCGTTATCCATGGTGGATGTGCTCTGCTTGAATGGAGGCGGCAGGGAGGCCCTTAGCTGGTTTATGTCGGCTGCTGTATATTCCGATCCATCAATGACGGTAACGATTTCGTGGGTGATAGCTCCATGTTTTGTTGATTGTGCCGCCAACGTGAATGACGCAAATACACTAATGACGCACAGTGATACAACTGGAAAATTACGGTTATAGGAAATTGACAGGAACATGTTCATCTCGGTGTCTGAATTGCAACAAACGGCTCTCACCGACTAATTATTCAAGAGTCGATGCACGCATTTGGTTGCGGGGGAAGGATTTGAACCTCCGACCTTTGGGTTATGAGCCCAACGAGCTACCAGACTGCTCCACCCCGCAATATTATGTTAACGAACGGACTTGGTAGCGTCAAACAACGTACTCAAATGGATCACCAAATGGTGACAGTGCTGATTACGGGTGTGTATGAGATGCTTTTTGGTGGTGTCGCAAACGAGTCGCTGCTCCCGTAAGTAATGAGTGGAGATCCATCACCGCCCCAATTTCGTGTAGTAAACTACTTCGACAATACTCCCATGAGGTCGATCTGCATAATCGACGTTGTACAATTGAAGCTTCAGTATTTTAAAGGCCTACTGGCCGCATCATTAGGAATTTTATCGTGACAATACCCCAACTCTCTGACGCAGATCTCAAGTTACTACGTGAGAATGATTCACCGACAGTTTGTAATGTGATAGAGGTTTTCAATCATAGATCACAAACTGAAGGTTATATGGATGATCGTATCAGCGCATGTTTCCCCGAAATGTCTCCTATGGTCGGTTACGCGACAACTGCAACATTTCGTTCCAGTGAACGTCCACGTGTTGGTGATGTCTACACGGCACTCGATGCTCAAATAGAGAGCTTTGCAAATTTTCCACAGCCAGTTGTAGTAGTTTTTCAAGATTTGGATGATCCAGCGATTGCTGCTACGTTTGGCGAAGTGATGGCAAGCAGTTATAAATCTTTTGGTGCCGTTGGGTTGATAACCAGTGGAGCAGCTCGTGACCTTGATCAAGTACGAGACATAGGGTTTCCATGTTTCAGTAACGGTGTCATTGCATCTCACGGCTATCCACACTTCGTGGATATCAACGTACCAGTACGAGTGGGCGGTGTGATGATTCATCCTGGAGACTTAATCCATGCTGACTGTAACGGAGTGACGACTGTTCCACATGATATTGCTTCGACTGTAGCGCGGTCGTGTGCAGACTTTGTAGCAGCCGAAGAAGTTGTCTTAAGCTACGTTAGAGGGCCGAATCCAACTGTTCCTGGACTTGGAGAAGCTCGCAAGAAGGCTGCACAAATGATTAAGGCATTGAGCGAAAGAGTCCAGGGGACAACCTGATCCTTTAATAGGTTTTTCAGTGGCAGTATTTTTTCAGGAACTTACATGCATCCCGTCGCTTTGAGCATCGCTGGATCGGATCCTTCAGGCGGGGCGGGTTTACAGGCGGACTTGAAAACCTTTCAAGCTTTTGATGTTTACGGATTGTCCGTTGTTACGCTACTAACGACTCAGAATACGACTCGAGACGGAATGACCGAACCGGTTCCACAAACACTAGTTGAGGCACAGCTTGATTCCGTCACTGCCGATATTCCGCCACATGCTGCAAAGACCGGAGCATTGGGAACTTGCGCAACCGTCGAGTTGGTGACAAATTGGGCCGGGCGGACAGATATACCTCTTGTGGTCGATCCGGTTATGGTTAGCACACGAGGAGGCCAACTATTATCCGTCGATGCTCGGACTATACTTATCCAGAAGCTTATACCAAATGCATTGTTGGTCACGCCGAATCTCGATGAAGTTCGAGAGATAATTGGGACACCTGTTGATGATGTAGAACAGATGGAAAAAGCTGCTCGCCTTATTGCTCAGTCCGGCTGCAAAGGAGTACTGGTTAAGGGTGGTCACCTCACAGGTGAACCGATAGACGTACTGTGGTGGGACGGTCGCATAGAACGATTTTCTGGGGAACGTGTTATTTCTGGCCACACGCACGGTACAGGATGCACTTACTCGGCAGCGATTACGGCTGAACTGGCAAAGGGATGTTCGATGGTGGATGCTGTTGGTTCGGCAAAATTATATGTGACTGATGCAATTCGAAACGCTCCAAAACTCGGGCAGGGTGCTGGCCCTTTAAATCACGGAGTGGATATAGCTTGAGAAACACCCACTAGGTGATCAAGCAAGAGCTTTATTTATTGTTCAGGTTCGTGAATTTCGAGTACTTGGTTTACGTTAATATCGCGCAGAGTCTGTAGTGCGCCACTTGGGTATAGGAGCTCTATTTCTAGAATACTGGTTTCTTTTCCTAGTCCGAAGTGTACTAGCCGATCTGATGAGCTTGCGTAGCCAACTGCTGTTGTTACCTGGTTGTGTTGGATTGTTCCGGATTTGGTCGTTAGTTTGATTTGTGTCCCTATGGCAGCCCGGTTGCTTCTTGAGCCCATGACATGCAGCATGATCCAGTTTTGATTGGGTTCGGAAATGTTGTAAAGAATTTCTGCAGGTTCGCCTATTACCGAAACAACGACGTCGATTCTGCCATCTTTGTCTAAGTCTCCGAAGGCTGCCCCCCGATGGGCTGAAGCCGTGAGCAGGCCTGCTTGATAACCGACGTCTTCAAATGTGCCATCTCCAAGATTTTGAAAAATTGCATTAGGTAGTTTGTATTTCTGTTGGCGGTAAAACTCGAGGTTTTCACTGACATGAGAATTGGCCGTAAAGATGTCTTTCCAGCCATCGCCATCGAAATCAAAAATACCATTTCCCCAACCGCTCATCGTATTTGACGGTAGTCCTATTTGAGCTTGGTAGGTCTCGTCAACGAAACGCCCTCCACTTTTATTTATAAACAAAGGATAAGTTTCATTGGCAAGAGCGGTTACGGTTATATCTGGTTGTCCATCGTTATTGAGGTCGCGGAAATCGAGCCCCATACTTGAAACTGGGATGCCATCTTCTGTGAAAGCCACCGCTGCTTCAACGGCAACTTCTTGAAATTTCTTCCCTTCAATATTTCGGAAAAGAAAATTACGTTCACTGTCATTAGTGACGAAAATGTCAATTTTTCCATCGCCGTCGTAATCAGCGATGGCAGCACTCATGCCCTTGCCTATGTGGGTCGCAAGGGTTGTTTTCTTGCTTGCGTTGCTGAATGTTCCATCACCCTCATTACGGTAAAGAATATTTGCTGACCCATCATAAAGGGCGGGTGAGCAAGATAGACGTTTACCAGGATCGCCACACAATTTATTTTTTTCAAATGACCAATCAAGATAGTTCACAACGAATAAATCCAAATGGCCGTCCTGGTTGTAATCGAACCAAGTGGATGCAACTGCCCATGGTTTTTGACCAGATTCAAAGTGCCCAGTGACCTTTGCTGATAGTGTGACATCGGTGAAAGTGCCATTTCTGTTATTACGATAGAGGTTGTTGGTGTTGACTCCGGTTACATACAGATCATCCCAACCATCGTTGTCATAGTCCCCAACGGCGGCTCCCATGCTGTAACCAGATCCGATCAATCCAGCAGTTTGAGTGATATCGACAAATGAACCATCGGCCTGATTTTCATAAAGTCGATTGTAGAATTCAGGAGAGATCTTTTTAAGACTTGGAATATGCGCTCCGTTGGTGAAGAAAATGTCGAGTCGGCCATCGTTGTTATAGTCGAAAACTGCTACACCTCCCAAAGTTGAGTCGATTACTGGTTTGTCTGCAGTGGTGCCATTGTTTAAAACGAAATTGACTCCAGAAGTCGATTGACGGTTTTCGAATTTAATGTTGCCGCGAGTGATAACTGGTGCTGGTTTTTGTGTTGTTGATAAAGATGAAATATCATCTGAGAGATATGCTGTCGTGATTAGGGCGACAACTAAACCCAGCAGAATTACGAACACCGTGGAAGTGTTTTTTTTGGGAGAACTTGGCGGTAAATCTCTATCGCCGGTTGCAGGTGCCGACTGGTGTGAATTTTTTTTTCTTGATCTGTTTTTGCGCATAGTACCCATTGCGTCTCCACATCACCCGTTGATGATGTTTAATTGGCCTGAAATTCATCGATAACACGCAGTACTCGTTGAGTTAACCAGTCGGCGTGACGCAGGGTGCCAGCATCGGGTGTCAAGGTGGCAGAACGTACTGTTGAATGGGTTAACAAATTGCGGCGCACCAGCAAGTCTTTGTCCATGTATAGGAACAGTTCCAAGTTTTGCAGGCTGAAAACTATGTGCGGTAGAACTTTTTCAAACAGGTTCATTCCTGCATCGTTGTCTCCATTTTTTGTTATCTCGTAAGCTTTTTGCAGTATGTCAGCGAGCCCCATTCCAGGCATCGCTCCGCAAACACCTGCCGGAATATTTTCAAGAAGGTACATTCCACCCCAACCTTCTAAAACTCCAATTGATCCGTTGGTTAAGTCGACAATCTGTTCAACCTTTGGAGCCATTAAGGGTTCTTCTAGTTTGAGATAACGAAAGTTTGGATAGGTGTCTGCTAGTCGTTTGACGAATGTTGCAGAAACAGTCATTCCGCCTGGATTGAAATCCTGTACCAAGACGGGTAGAGTTACTGCCTCCATCACTTTGCCGAGGAATTGAAAAATGTCATCATCAGAGATGGCAAAGAGTCGCGGTATAGCAATGGAGATCGCATCCACTCCAAGAGCCTCATTTTTTTTGGCTATTTCCGCTGCGAGCTTAGAGGAAATGTGATTTGATTGTCCGATAATTGGGATACGTCCTTGTGATGCCTTAACTGCAGCATCTACCAAGGCATATCGTTCTTCCATGTCGAGCTTGTAGAACTCGGTGGAATACGCGGGTAGGCAAACAGCTGCGCATTTTGACTTTATTGCAAAGTCAATCAGCTGCTGAACCGGGCCGAGGTCTACTGACTCGTCGGGGGTAAAAGGTGCAGGAAGTACCGGCACAACGCCATCGATTTTAAGTTGGGAAGATGAACTCATAGATCTCCTATACATACATCGGCTTACTTTGAGGCTGAACCGCAGCCAACCATACAGCCACCGTCTGCCATGATACACGCACCGGTCAAGTAATCGGCAGCAGGCGAAATCAAGAACCCTACAACCTCAGCCACGTCTTCTGCAGTTTGTATACGGCCTAATGGTATTAGGTTCATGAATTCTTCACGAAACTCAGGGAAGTCTTCCAATTCTCGTGCTGTCAAACCTGCATCTACGATACCAGGGGCTACGGCATTTACGGTAATGCCATGAGGTGCCAGTTCAAGAGCTGCACAACGTGCGAGCATCCAGACTCCCGCTTTCGATACGCAATAAGGTGCGATCAACTTATAGGGGACATCCTGAACCCAGGAACCAGTAAAAACCATCTTTCCTTTTTGTTCGGATGCTACCCAACGTTGTCCAACTTCTTGGCACACGTGAAAATACCCAGTCAGGTTCACATCCATGTGTTGATTCCACTGCTCCACAGTGTATTCAAGGAAAGGAACATTCATACTGATACCTGCATTACACATGGTTACATCCAAGCGCCCAAAAGTTTCCCATAAGGAGTCGCAAGCTTTTTTTACTGCGCTACGATCAGCAACGTCACCTTGGAGATAGATTGCTTTGGCTCCTTGGCTAGTTAGTTCCTTGATGCGAGAGTCAGCTTCCTGTTCACCTTTGCAGTCCAGTAGGGCGATGTCATAACCCATAGTGACCATCTTGCGAGCAGATGCGAAACCCAGATCGCCAGCACCCCCACTAATGAGGGCAACTTTTCTTTCATTTGCCATGTGTACTCCTAATTCTATTGATCTTGCCGCGGTTGATGTAAATCTAATCACACTTTTGGGCTGTTATTTTGCATCATAGCTGTGTGTCTCGGCCGGTACGCGTTAACCATATTCACAACTCGATCACATGATCTTAATTGTATTGCAGTGTTCGCCGCTAGAAGTTTTCACCCTTCAGTTCAACGTCGACGTCCTGTTCGGGTTCTGAGCCCAAGATGTGTACTACCTGATAGGGCCAAGTATGACGGTCAAAAGTCTCACCCGGGTTGCTTTTAGGCCATCCAGCTTGATTAGTCCGACGGGGGCGATCTAATAGATAGTTTTTGTAGATGTTCTTTGAGTATTCACGATGCCGCGTCGCACTTTCTTCTGTGAAGCAATATTTTTCTAAGCGTTCAGGATCAAGACGCAAGCCATGTCCTGGTTTGGCTGAAAGATGGCAATGTCCTCCGGTCCAATCAAATTGTCCACCCTCAATCACGTCGTCACTGACATGGATAGTCTCATTGTCTATGGGGTGACAGGGACGGGGTGTCGTTCCCAAGTAAATTCCTACTCGAGACTGCTCGTAGAGCAAAGACGACACCATCGCTGAACGAAAAGCCAATTGAAGACACATCTCAAAATTACTATGTACCGTAATGTGCAACCCCATAAACTTTGCTAGTTGTGCAAACCGCCAGAGACCAAATGGGCCCAAGTTGATATCTGGTACAGAAACATCTGCACCTTCATAATGCTCCAGTAAATACCAATTTGGTTCCCACTGGTTCGACATCACTGACGCTCCCGGGGGGTGTACGATTGGGGGCCACCAGTGACAAGACAGAGGAGTAGACTGCAAACTACGCAAGTCGGTCATTTTTCGGTAGTAGTATTCCTCTTGAAATCCACCTTGATGAGGATCCCGTGGTGGCATAGACCCCTTGTAAAACCTCTGTGGAAGTAGTGAGTTGACCGGCTGTTCGGCGTATTCCAGTCTGCAATCTTCAACTGCGCGTAATATGCGGCGAGCCTCTTGATAATTCCAAGTCCCATGTGCGTCAATCCGAATTGCAGTCTCGGGACCAACAGCTTCCCTAATACGATGGATTAGATCAATGTGATCCTCCGGTTGATAGGCCGTCATTGAGACTTTCACTGCGGGAAATCCCTCTTTCGCACGATCTGCTGCAAACGCAGGCCAGTTCTCATAGGTGATCGCATTGTTTCCCTGGTCATCCGCAAAGCGCTGCCAGGTGTAGGCTGCCATAGGAACTCGATCCGGAGGTGTGAAGTCTGCTTCGAAAA
>CEUS01052088.1_pt1 | contig 27364 bp, 35 predicted proteins | sample 427031 | NCBI WGS metagenome assembly CEUS01 (sample SAMEA2622837, study PRJEB7988) | marine metagenome | biome: marine biome (ENVO:00000447); feature: marine epipelagic mixed layer (ENVO:xxxxxxxxx); material: "saline water (ENVO:00002010), including plankton (ENVO:xxxxxxxx)" | depth 140 m | reverse complement strand
TTTAAATAAACAGAAGAAGAATTTGGTTTATTTTGTTTATGTCCTCTGCATTCCGTTCTTTCAACTTTAGGCCCATGAGCGATATTTTTTTCAACAACCTCAATTTGTTCTGTCTGTTCTCTGCCTGCAAGTGCACCTGCAGTATTGGCTAATTCTAATGTCTCATATCTTAATACAGCCACATCTCTACCTTTATAGAAACCCCACTTTGCATCAGTTGAATCAGGAAACTCAGTATTGAAATCTTTTTTAACTTTAAAGCCGGCAGATGAAACTTCATCCATTGAGAAAATTTTAGTTACTTCTACAATTTCTTCTTCTTGTGAACATGCAAAAATTAGTAAAATTATTGAAAATAAAATTATAACTCTCATAAATAACCTCAAAATTATAATAACAGTTTTGAAACAATTATGTGATATAAAAACAAAAAAAGAAAGGAGATATTTATGTATGGAAGTATATTTAGCATGAAACCTAAAGAGGGCAAAAAAGAAGCATTAATAGATTTATTTAGAGGTAGCAGTTCTAACAATGATGACGGAATGCTTGCGTGGTTTGTGATGAATCCAGATGATGATGGTGACTTAGTAGGTATAGCTATTTTTAAAGATGAGGAATCATACAAAGCAAATGCTGAAAAAGAAGAAACTCACCAGAATTTTTTAGAAATGATGGAATTATTAGCAGAGGAACCTTCTTGGAATGATGGTTCTTTTGTAATTGGAGAAATTATATAAAAATTTTAGTTGTAAATCCAAATCATCAGCAATATAAAAAAAGGGGAAAGTAATGGAAAAATTACTAAAAAAATCCACTCATTTTTTGTTTCTGGAACATTTACAGGAATATTTTTCCATTTAAATCTTTTAATTATTGCACTCCTAATTATTTATACATTTTAATTTATAATTCATACTGTATATTAATGTTTAGGAAAGATAATTTACAAAAGATATTTTTTAATTATGACAGGAACTATTAAAAATATAATCAGCGTTTTATTAATATGGACTACCTTGCTTATTGTCTCGTATCTTCTTAACTTTGATTCTATTTCATATCAGGGATTTGCAATCTCATCTATTATAATTTTGGTTGTAGTATTTATTCAATTTATTTTTTATTTTCACTCACTTATTTTTAAAACTGACCTGCTTTTTGATTTTATTGGCACCTTGAGTTTTATAACTTTGCTGACCATAGGCCTTGCTCTTATGGTAAGTCCTGATTTTAATAAAATTTTTATTTCTTTTTTGCTATTCTTATGGACATCTAGGTTAGGCATATTTTTATTATTTAGAAGGATTAAAGCAAAAAAAGATGTCAGGTTTGAAAGTTTTTTGCGATCGCCTATAAAATTGTTTCTTGTTTGGAATATCCAGGCTATTTGGGTAGTATTTTCTTCTCTTCCGCTGATAGTAGTTTTATCATCTAAGATAGAACACGATTTCGGTTTATTAGAATGGGGAGGATTTTCTATTTGGTTAATAGGTTTTTTAGTTGAAGTAATAGCAGATAATCAAAAAAGAACTTTTAAAAAAAATAATCCCACATTATTTATTACTACAGGGCTTTGGGGCTATTCGAGGCACCCTAATTATTTAGGTGAAATATTGATTTGGCTTGGCATTACAGTCATGTCATTTAAATATCTTTCTGGATTTGGATATATAGCATTAATTAGCCCAGTATTTGTTTTTATATTATTAAGATATATTTCTGGAGTACCTCAACTTGAATCAATAGGCAATCAGAGATGGGGAGGCGATGATAGATATAAGGAATATAAGAATAAAGTAGGATTATTATTCCCAAAATTATTTAATGATTAGTTCAATTATTAGTTTAATATTTTTTGCTATGTTTATGACTGGAAGCCCTGGCCCGGGTAACCTTTTGATGATGGCTGGAGGCTCGTCTTTAGGATTCAAGAAGTCTATATATTTTTTATCTGGATTAGTGACCGGGAAAACTTTTGTTAATTTTGCAATTGCAATTGGCTTAGGTGTTTTTGTGGTTGAGAATAAAATAATATTTGAATCATTAAAATATATATCATCTGCATTTATAATTTACCTTTCTATTTCTTCTTTCAGAGATAAAAGTCACAGTACAGATTTATCAAAATTTACTTTTAAAAATGGGTTGCTAGTTCACCCTTTGAGCCCCAAGACCTGGAGCATGATAATCCTTGCTCAATCACAAATTTCAGATATTAATTTATCTCAAATCCAAAGATCTCTTATTATTTGGATAATTTTTACAGTAGGGCAAATTGTATTTCACTCCTCTTGGGGAGTCGCAGGATCGATATTAGGTAAAGCATTTAATAATAATATATGGACTAACAGATCTATACTGATTATTACAATAATGTTTGTAATTTGGTTTTTACTTAATTAGTTTTAAATAAAACCAGGGCAGTCAACTTTGCAAACTCTAATTCTTCCATCACCTTTAGTTCTTTCCTTTCCCAATATTGATCCTTCAAGAAGGTATAAATTATCCATATTTTTCCCTCCAAGAACACAGTCAAAGGCTCCGTGAGTATTAGAGTCGATTTTTCCTGATATTTTTCCTCCTTCTTCAACCCTTACCCAGCCTCCAGGACCACCAAATGAATAATAAGGTATTGCCACCCAAACTCTACCTTCAACATCCATAGTAATTCCATCAGTAGGGGCACCTAAGTCAGCAAAAACTCTCCTATTATCTAAGTCTCCGTTAGGTTTTATATCGAATATTGATAAACGATATGCAAATGTTTCTGCCACAACTAAATTTTTACCGTCAGGGCTTATAGCCATTCCATTTGTAAATGTCATCCTGTCTGCAACTCTTCTGACAGACCCATCGGTATCAACAAGCATTATTGAGCTAAAAGTTGGCATATTATCTGGGGCAATGGGGATATTTTCATTGAAGGATTCTAGTGCAACTGTTCCTATGTATGCTCTTCCCAAAGAATCAGTAGTCATGTCATTTATATAATTATCTTCATGAACTCCAATGTTTGCATACTCTTTTGTTGATTTGCCATCATATACTAAAACTTTTTTATCTTGCAATGAGTTTATTAGAAGATCATCATTCTTATTCCATCCCAGACCCACTGGAAGCCCCTCTATTCTTACAACGGTTTCTTTATTTCCTGATTCCGTGAAACTAATAACTTCGTTAGAAAAAATATCGGAACAAATTAACTTATTGTTTTTCCATCTTGAACCCTCTGGAAATATTAAATTTTCTGCGAAAGTTTCTGGCTGCATTTATAAAATATAACTAAGGGTTAATATAAATAGGATAATAGGAGGAGCAACTAGACATACAAATACAAACCCAGGAGTTATTGCCATAAGCAATTTATTGGGATCTTGCCATTCCATATCATGAAATTTTTTTTGTATTAAAAGTTTTTTCATCTTGGAGTTTAATTCTTTGATGGAAGGGGTTGATGCAAGCCTAGAATCTGGTTTTCTTTCTTGAAGATCTTTTTTTAATTGGATAAGTCTTTCAATATTAGAAATATTCCTATCTCTTGTATTCGTCTCATTTATTTCTAACTGAGATATATCTCTAATGATTATTTCTATTTTTTCTCTGTCCGATGACATCATCTTAAAACTAGATTATAAAAAAACTTAATTTAGTGGAAGTGATATTGACCTATTAATGGAATTAAATAAGAATTTAAATATGAATATATATAACTTTAAAGAAATTGATCAGTGGATAATTGGAAATTATTGGATTAATTCTGAAATTGAAGATTTAAATCAAAAATTATCAATAGATATTGGCTCTCGTTGGGCAACTTCTGGCAATGAAAGAGAAGCTGCTGATTTTATTAGAACTCATTGGGTTGACAACAACCTCGAAGCTTTTCATGAAAATTTTACAATTAAAACTTATAAGTTTGATTATTGCGATATTGAAGTTGATGGAAAAAAACTTGATTCGAAACCGTACCATAGATGCCCTTCTGTAAACATAAACAAAGAATTAATTGATTTAGGTCATGGCACAAAGAGAGAAGTAGACGACTCAAAAGAAAAAGTAAAAGATAAAGTGGTAATAATTTTTAGAAAACATGAACCATTTACTGAACAAGAAACAATAAGTAAACGTGTGGAATATATTAGTAAAAAAGGAGCCGTGGCTATAATAATCGGTGACCCAAAACTTGGAAGAAGGATGGAATATTCATCTGTATGGGACACAAGAGATCCTCAATCTATTAATCCTCCATTGCCCATTGTAAACACTTCACATGAGCACCTTCTGCTCCTAAAGAAATATGCAATTTCGGGATTAAAGGTAAAAGTTGAAGTTAAGACAGATTTTTATGAAGCAAAAACATCAAATGTTATTACTGAGATACCTGGCTCCATTAAAGATGAATATATTGTCATGTGTGGTCATCACGATACAGTATTCGATACTCCGGGGGGAAATGATAATACATCTGGGGCAATTTCAGTTATAGAAACAGCAAAATCTGTAAAACGAACATTAGAAAAATTTAATATAATTCCTAAAATCGGATTAAGGTTTATAACTTTAAGTTCAGAGGAGCAGAGACTCCAAGGATCTTTTTTTCACGTTAAAAATAACTATAAAAAAATTAAGCCCAGATTTGTTCTAAATTGCGATGAGTTATCAACAGGAAATTTAAAAGGAATAGTTTTAGGTTTTCCTCATTTAAGAAAATTTCTTCAAGATCAAATAGACACTTTAGATGAAAACTTGAAAGTTCATGTTATGTCTCAATTAGATGGGCACTCAGATCATTTTCCATTTTTAGAAGCGGCGATGGACGCTTCTCATCCCTGGAGATGGAGATATCATGGAAGGTATCCAACTTGTGAATATCATCATGAAGAGCCAGATACATTTGATAAATTGATTGTGAAAGATCTCAAATATTATGTAACTTCATTTACTCGATTATTTGTTAGATTGTGTTTAATAGACCCTAAAGACTGGCCTAAAAATCAATTAACAAAAAAAATAGTAAGGGAAAGATTAAATCAAGAAAAAAATTATGAAATTAGAACTAACTAGAACTCTGAATTATTTTTCTAATTTATTAATCACAAAGTTGCAATTAATTTTGGCTTCATTTTCATCATAGCCTGGGCAAAAAAGAATGAGATTGTTATAAATATAATAAGTCATATATTTGGGGTGCAGCGTGCCTAAATCATGCATTTGTATCCTATCTTTTAACCCCTCCTGCCATAATGAACACTCTTTAGAAATACATCCATTTTCGCCAGAAATATTTTCTGCATATTTTTCTCCAAATTTTAAAGCAACATCATGATTGTCGTAAAATCTCATTTCATAATCTTTGGGTTCACCAAGGTCATTTTTTATAAAACCAAAAAAAGCAGCATTTGAATTTGGAAGTTTATCAATCTTATATTCTTTAACTTTCTTGAAGCCTATTTCATGTATTTCTTTTATTGTAAAAACCTTTCCTGAATTAGATATTTCTTCAAATTCAATAATTTGGGTTTCTTCACTAGAACAAGATATGATTAAAAAAATGAATAACAATAATTTCTTCATTTTTAAATATTATAAGAATTAAGAAAATCCTAAAATATATGAAAATTATTGATTTAAAATGTGCAATCATTGGCAAAACTCCTGTAGTAAGAATTGTTACTGATGAGGGAATATCTGGTTTTGGTCAGGCTGAATGGGCAAAACCTTACTTGAAACCATTTGTTTTATTTTATAAACCTCAGTTATTAGGTGAAGATCCAACTAATGTAGAAAGTGTGATGAGGAAGATTAGAAGGCATGGTGGTTTTAAGCCATATGGTTCAGCTGTAAGTGCGATTGAAGTTGCTTTATGGGATATTGCTGGAAAAGCTGCTAAATTGCCGATATACAAACTCCTTGGAGGTAAAGTTAGAGATAGGGTATTAGTTTATAATGGTGGAATAAGATTTCCTATTGAAGGTGAAGATAGCCCAGAAAGTTTTGCCGAGAATACTTTAAAGATGAAGAATCTTAAAGAAGGATTTTCAATCATAAAACAAGGTATTGCTGTCCATGGTGAATTTGCATCAAATTTTAAAGATTATTTCTATGGAGATGTAAAATGGGTTGAAAATAATAGTATTGTTTTTGATGATGACTCCAAAGAGTGGCAGGGTATAAGCCAATATATTCCTAATGGAGGACAAATTACTGAAAAAGGATTTAACTATACTATTGAATGCATTAAAGCTATGAAAGATGTGTTGGGTGACGAAGTAGGTCTCGCCCTTGATTTGGGCCCAGGCATAAATCCGAGTGACGCATTAAAAATTGCAAAAGCTGTTGAGGATTTAAATATTATGTGGCTTGAAGATATGATAACTGGGGATTACACCCCGTATGTTTTAGCTGATCTTTACAGAGATGTGACAATTAACACAACTACCCCAATCCATACGGGGGAACAAATTTATTTAAGACATAACTTCAAAGATTTGATAGATAAAAGAGCTGTAAATGTTATAGGACCAGACCCATTAGATGTTGGTGGATTAGCTGAAACAAAATGGATAGCTGAACATGCAGATATGAATGGGATAATGATTGCTCCACATGGCACAATCGATGGTCTTATCGGTTTAGCTGCACAAGTACAATTAGCAGCAACCCTGCCAAAAAATTATATTGCATTCGAGTATTGCGTTCCTTGTCATGATTGGTGGTATGACATTGTAGATGGGTTGCCAGACCCAATTGTAAAAAATAGTTACATTGAAGTATGGGATACTCCAGGGCTTGGGATTTCATTTAATGATAAAGCTGAAAAATATCTAAAAGAAGAAGACAAAGATTTTTTTGATTAAAGATTTTTGCCTTTTCCTTTTTTAGAAGATTTATTTATATTCCCTTTTTGAGATATTCTTTTAATCGTTATTTCAATCGATTTCCAAATTTTTGAATCATTAGGTGTAACAAAACTTACGGCTTCTCCTATTGATCCAGCCCTCGCAGTTCTTCCAATTCTGTGCACAAAATCTTCAGGGGCTTGAGGCAAATCATAATTGATCACATGCTCAATATGAGGAACATCAATTCCTCTAGATGCAATGTCAGTAGCAATCATAATTCTAAACTTCTCGTCTCTAAAATTATCCATTATCCTGCTTCTTTTATTTTGTCTTAATCCACCATGCAGTGCAGTGGATTTTATACCTTCTTTTTTAAGCCTTTTAGATAACTTTTCAGTTCCATACTTTGTTTTTACAAAAACTAAAATTGATCCTTGTCGTTTTTCAATTTGTTTAGAAAGTTCCTTGAATTTATCTTTTGGGAATATATTAATCACATCCTGCTTTATATTAAAATTTAAAACTTCATTTTCTTGTATAGAGATTCTTTCAGGATTGTTAGAATATTTTGAAGATAGTTTTATAATTTGATTTGGAAGAGTTGCAGAAAACATTAGCATTTGCCTTTTATAATTTATCGCTTTAAGAATATCTCTTACCTGGAATTCAAAACCCATCTCGAGCATTTTATCTGTCTCGTCTAAAACCACTAATTCGCATTCTTTAATATTTAATGATCCTCGATCTAAATGGTCATTTATTCTCCCGGGTGTACCAATGATTATTTGAGGTAATTTTTTAAGATTATTTGATTGAGAATATATCCCTTCTCCTCCAATCAAAAGAGTGCTTTTAATATTTGTGTGATAACTGAGGATAATATTTATTACCGAAAATATTTGCTTAGCTAACTCTCTTGTAGGTGTAAGTATTAACCCTGAAGACTCATTATTGTTTTTTATTTTTTCGATTAAAGGAAGCGCAAAAGCGAGTGTTTTTCCTGAGCCAGTTTGTGCATTTGCTAAAATATCTTGGCCTGATAATCCAATTGGGATTGCTTTTGACTGAATTGGGGTAGGAGATTTAAATCCAAGCCCATCTAAAGCCTTCAAAGATTCCTTTGATAACCTAAATCTTGAGAAATTATTCATATACAGAAAACTTCTTCACTTTGTTCTCATCTATCTCAACCCCTAAACCAGGTTTTTCAGGCACGGAGAGATATCCATCCTTAAATTTAAATGAACTATCACTCCCAATGGAGTATCTTATTGGATTTTCAGATTGATCAAACTCCATAATTGGTTCTTGGATAAATTGGTTTGGAGAAGAAGAGACTGGAAGGTTAGTAAAAGTGGATGCGAGATGTAATGATGCAGCAATCATTATTGATGTTCCCCATACGTGAGGATAGACATGAATCCCATTTGCGTATGCCAATGATTGGACATGTTTAAATTCTGTAATTCCTCCAACATTACCAACATCTGGCTGAATTATATCGAAGGCTTTTTGGTTTATAAAATCTTTAAATTGGTATCTAGTTCTTAAACTTTCTCCGCCGCTTATTCGTATTTTTGAATATCTCACTAATTCTTTATAACCTTCAACATCTAGACCCATTATGGGTTCTTCAAAGAAAAAAATGTCCATTTCATATAGTTTGTCAGATATATATTTAGCAGTTCTTAAGTCGTAAGCTTGGTTGGCATCAACAAATAGTTTTGTATCCTTTTTTAGAGATGATTTTACTGTTCTAACTCTTTCTAAATCTTTATCAATTGGCAAAGCTCCAATTTTAATTTTCATTGCATTGAAACCCTTTTTTTCATAACTTGTAGCTTCTTTTACTCTTTCATCAACCTCTTCTTTAAAGGCTCTCTTAGTATAGTAAAGTCCTGTTGCATAAACATGGACTTTATTCTTGACTTTTCCTCCAAGCAAGACTGAAACTGGAACTTCAAGTTTTTTACCTACAATATCCCATAACGCGATATCAATTGCGCTCATAGCGCTTCCTCCTATCCCTGGGTAAATAATGGGATTATTAAGTTCATCAAACATATTTGCCCAGATCTTTTCTCTTTCAAGAGGATCCTCTCCTATTACTGTCTTTTCAAACATCTCTTTAAATAGGCCTACTCCTCCCCATCCTTCTCCCCATCCGTGTATTCCTTCGTCAGTTTCTATTTTTATTAATGTTGCAGACCTTTTATCATTTCCTCCATTTCCCCACCAGAATGGCTCCTTAAGTTTTCCTTCGATTTGGTATGTTTTTATGTCAGTAATTTTCATATTTTCAGTCTTTCCATCTTTCAGAAAAAAATACTGGCTCTTTTCTGTTTTTTATAGAATATTTAAGTGCTTCTTCTAACAATGAAACATTCAAACAGTTTTGCAAGTATCCTTCATGGATTGCATTGTAGTATTTGTCAGTAGGCTTTCCTACACCTTCTGAGTTCATTTTGTAATACAGAACCTTCTCTTCATTATTGCCTATCTTGCAATAAAAGTATTCTTTTATATATATATTTGGTACACCTTCATACATATCTAGATTTCTCTCGTCTTGGAGAGAAATCAAAAAAATTACCCCTTCAACTTTTGAGTTTTGATGTTTTACTATGTCTGCTGCAGACCTAAACATTAGTTTAAAATTATCTAATGTATAACTCATTATTACTTTATGATCTGGGCACCTAACTTCCATTTGTTTTAAATTAAGATTGCTACCGTACGCAAAATAATACATATAATCCATTTTAATATTTGAGGTCACTAAATATAAAAAAATTATAATACAAAAGAAAATAATGTGAACTAAATTAAATTGATTAAAAAAACACCTATATTTATTTCGGGGAGCAATATATACTCCTTCTGTTAAATAAATAAAAAGGCGTCTCGCCTAATACTCACTCCCAAATTATTTTGGTTACAAAGGAGGATGGCATGAGTTCAGGAAAAATTAAATGGTTTAATGCAACCAAGGGATACGGATTCATCGTAGATGATGAATCGAGCAAAGATGTTTTTGTTCATATCTCTGCAATGAAATCAGCTGGAATTGAAAGTTTAGACGAAGGTGATGAAGTGTCCTTCGAAATTGAAGAAAATAACGGGAAAACTAACGCTATAAATCTTTCAAAAAGTTAAGATTTAGTCTGTTGCAATCTATTTACAGGCCTGATATTAATTGGGTAATTGATTGCAGCGGATGTGAATCCCAATAAAACGCATATCCACCACACAGGATCATAAGAGCCATAAAGGTCGTATATTCTGCCGCCGATCCAAGATCCTAAAAATGAACCTATGTTATGGGACAGGATTGCTATTCCGAAGAGCGTTGTAACATAACCTTGGCCAAAAATATCAGAAATTATGCCATTTGTTAATGGGACTGTTGATAGCCATAAAATTCCAAGAATAGAAGCAAAAATCAAAACTGTTAATTCATTTTTTGGGGAAATAATAAATACCAAAAAAAGTAGGGATCTCATGCTATATAGAGAGGATAATAGATTTTTCTTGGATAACTTTGAACCCAAGTATCCGAATGATAGTGTTCCGATAATATTAAATAGCCCTATAAAAGATAAAGCAGACGCTCCTACCCATGGCTGAAGATTATTATCGTTTAAAAAGGCAGGGAGATGCGTCCCCACAAAAGTTACATGAAATCCACATACAAAAAAACCAGTAGTTAATAGTATATAACTTTTATTTTTTGAAGCCTCTCTGAGAGATTCAGTTAATGATTGATTTTGCTTTTCTTCAATTTTTATATCTTGACTTTCTGGAGATGTGCTATGTTGTTTAGATGAATTTTTGGCAATTAAAAAAGAGAATAAAAAAATTAACGATACAATAAATGCAGATATAAATGTGGCTGCCTGCCAATCATAATTTTGTATAATTATATTTATAATTGGGACAACGATAAATTGACCTAGAGATCCGGATGCCATTATAAGCCCTAGAAATAATGATTTGTTTTGTGCAGAAACTGACCTTCCAGTTACGGATAAAGCAATTCCTAGTATTGCAGAAGACCCAATTCCTAGTAATATCCTAGCCCCTAATAAGTCTGTGCTATTGGCTATATTCCCAAGCCAAATCCAACTTATTATTTGAAGAAAGCATAAAATAGATAATGATTTTCCAGCCCCATATTTGTCAGCCAGTCCACCAAAAATTGGGGCAAACAATCCTGAAAATAGTACCCCAAGACCGCCAGCCAAACTAAACAATTCTCGCCCGGTATTTAACTTTTCACTCATTGGCAATAGAAATAAACCTTGTGAATGATTAAGCCCTAGAGAAATGAATACACATGAAGCAGCTGAAATTAATAATGTGTATTGAGATAATTTTGTCATTTATAAATTACATATAAATTTAATTTTTGTGACAAAAATATCTAAATTAATTTGAACAAATACTAAAGTAATTATGAATAGAGAAAACGAAAATATCCTCAATTTAATCATAAAATCTTTGTGAGATATGTTAGGTGTGGATACAGATATCTTGTTAGCAAAACTAAGGAAAATCTCTATAGCAGTCCATATAATTATGAATGTAATGACTAGATTAAAAATTAATTCACTCATAAGTATTCTTCGCTAGCCTTAGGATTGAAAGTCACTCTGCTTAAAGTTGTGGTCCCAGTGTTTTTAAAATGATGAGTGCAATTTGGTGGGACGAGTACAAAATCACCTTGTTTGATTGGATACTCAATATCATCAACCCAAATTATCCCTTGACCTCTTGTTATAAAAACCTGATGCTCCCAATCATGAGAATGGTGCTTACTGGATTCTCCAGGCTCATGATCATGGTATAGAGATACTACAGTTGGTACTCCATCCTCAGATCCTAAGATAGGGTTACTGAAATCATCAATATTTTTTATAACTGGCTTCATAATTATTAATAATTTTGTAATAAATGAATGTTACAATATTTTTTAAAAAAGGAGATAATGCCAGAAAATATTTTTAGAGCCTTGGATGTAGATATAAATTACTTTTGCAATAATGTTGAAAGTAAAAAAGCTATACTTTTTATACATGGATGGCAAGGGGGCTGGGAAGTATGGAAAAACTTAATTGACCAATTTAGTTCATTTAAAATTTATGCTGTAGATCTTCCAGGGCATAATAAAAGTGGTCACTTAGAGAATTATGACATTAATACTTATTGTGCCCCTATACTTGAATTTGCAGAATCGCTAAAAGAACAATTAATAATTGTTGGTCACTCCTTAGGCGCATCCATAGGTCTCCAAATTTCATCGAATCTAGGGTCTAAAATTACTCACCAGCTATTAGAGGACCCCCCTTGGTTTGCCGAAGAGAAAGGAAAGGTAGTAAGTGGAGAAGTATCTGATGAGTTGATCAATAATCAATTAATCAAGTATGAAAAAGGTAGTAAATTTTTCTCTGAACATAAACCTAATTGGAGAACGGTCCTAGACGCAATATTTTCTTACCAAACTTTTGACCCAGAAATATTTAAAACAAATCCCTTTTGGGGGGCAATTCGTGCATCTTTAGCCTTTCATCATGATATAAAAATTTGGCAGAATGCTGGAGATAATGATGATTGGGCGTGGCATGATGCGCCAGAAATTGCAAAAACTGTTTTAGCTAAAACTTATCTAGTAGGAGGAAATAATCAAAAAGGAGGTATTATGCTAGATGTTATAGCTGATAAAGTTTCAAATAATATTGATGAATGCGAGATCTATAGATTTGATACTGGCCACAACGTTAGATTTGAAAAACCAGAAGAGTATGCAAAACTGCTATATCAGTTAATTAGCCCCTAACTACTTATTTAGGCACTATCTTTTTTTGCATGCCTAATCCTAGACCTAATTTTATATCTAATATAGGGCTTTACATAATAATGCTTAACGAATGCATCTATTTGTGGGTAACCGACCTTTTTTCTTAATTTATTTTCAAAGGTGGTCCAAGGACAAATCCAGCCTTGCCCTATTGAAGCATTTAAAAACCAACTGATTAAGGGAACGCTAATGTACCATGGAGCCTTTATAATCATCACTGGCACCGAGGCAATGAACAATATTATGTAGACATGGTGAGAAATAATCACCGAATACAGCAATATGTAGTCAATAAGTTTTTTTTCTTGAGCACTCATTAAAAATGTATAATACAGATATTTTAAATTCTAACAAGAAAAATGAAACATATAGTAATTGTCGGATCTGCAAATATCGATATAACTCACAGAGGAGATAGGTTTCCTGGTTCTGGAGAAACTTTGTCTAGCGATAGTTCTTATATATCTCTTGGAGGCAAAGGATTAAACCAGTCTATTTCTGCATCAAGACTAAGCAAAGAAAAGATTGTAAAGTTTATTGGCTTAGTAGGGGATGATGCTTTCGGGGAAAAAATTAAAAATGAATTGCTTTATGAAAAACTTGATATATCTGATTTGAAAACAATTGATGAAGATATGACAGGCAACGCGATTATTTATATAGACTCAAATAATAATAATCAGATTAGTGTGTACCCTGGAGCAAATTCTAAAAATGGTGATACTGAATTAGACGTTTTTTCTAAAATATCTGAAGAAGTTTCAATTGTTATGCTTCAACAAGAAATTCCAATAGAAACAAATTACAAGATATTGAAAGTTGCCAAGGACAAAGGAATCATGACTATCCTTGACCCTGGGCCACCGAGCGAAGAGTTTAAGAATTTTCCTGATTATTTGAAACTTGTAGATTTTTTGACGCCAAACAAACATGAGGCAGAATTTATTTTAGGCAAAGAAATAACAGGTGAAGAATTAGAAGCAGCCAAAGAGATTAGCAGCATGGGGCCTAAAAATGTGATTATTACTCTTGGAAAAGAAGGTGTTGTTTTTGCTGGCGAAGAAGTAGGGAGACTCCCATCATATAATGTAAATTCTATTGATCCTGTGGGGAGTGGAGACTGCTTTAATGGAGCACTAGCAGTTAAGATTAATCAAAAATCATCTTTTAAAGATGCGTTAAATTTTTCTATTTATGTATCTGCTTTAAGCACAATTAAACAAGGGGCTTCTCAATCTTTTCCTAAATTAGAAGATATTAGAAATAACGATTTAACTACTAATTAACAATTTAGAAATAAATTATTCACTATTATGTTACGAATTCAGTAATTTTTTCATTATTATGTAAGTTGGATGATAAATTACAAAGGAGACGTTAATGCTAAGGCTATTCGATTGGCTTGATGGAGAATCTAAATTCAGCTTGAATGAAAAATTGTTACACATTGAAGATGATTACTATTCAAAATCACAATACTTAAAAAATGAATTGAGTTGTATGAAATATTTATATTATTTTAATTAGTTCGATATAGGAATTGTCTTGGGCGCTTTGTTTTGAACATTGCGCCCTTTTTATTTGCGTATAATGTTTCTTCTAATATAATTTTCTTAGCATGAATAATAATAGACTCGAAAATAAAATCTCTTTAATTACTGGGGCTGGATCAGGCTTAGGGTATGAGACTAGCAAACTTTTTTTGTCAGAAGGGTCCTTTGTTTATATGTGTGATATTAACCCAATAGATACTAGTGATCTTGTAGATAGTGGATTTGAAGATAATTTCAAAGAAGTAACACTTGATGTATCAAATAATTTGGAATGGAAAGAAGTTTTATCTATCCTTAAAAAAGATAAAAGAGATATAAACATTCTTGTTAATAATGCTGCATTATCTAATCCTGAGACGAGATGGGATTTAGTAAATACATCTGAAGAGATATGGGATTTAGCAATGAGCGTTAATTCAACCGGGGTTTTTTTAGGAATGAAAAATATCATTCCAAGTATGATAAAAAATAAGCAAGGCTCAGTTATAAATGTCTCCTCAATATTTGGTAAAGTAGGAAGTGAAATGGGAGCCGTTTATCATGCAGCGAAAGGGTCTATAACTACCCTTACTAAAGCAGCAGCAATTCAGTATGCATCAAATAATGTAAGAGTTAACTCTGTGCATCCTGGATTTTTAGAAACAAATATGACCAAAAAGTTACACAGCAAACCTGGGGTCAGGGAGAAGCGAAATGAATCAACTCCTTTAGGTAGGATTGGAAACCCAATTGATGTTGCATATGGGATACTTTATTTAGCGTCGGACGAAAGTTCATGGGTTACAGGTTCTGAATTAGTAATTGATGGTGGTTATCTTGCTCAGTAGGAAAAGATTTACTACCTTTAAAGAAGTAATGAATGCCCCTGGCTTTTTCTTTGTATGGATATTTCTATTTTCTGCATTAGGACTATCTATTGCAGGGGCTATCTTATTATGGGTTTATGCAGGATTTTCTCCAAGAAATACTCCAATCATTGAATATAAGGGAGGAATTGAAATTGGAATAAATGAATTAAATAATTTTTCACAAAATAAGGAAATTCATAAATATAGGTTTTCTGGAGTCGCAGGTCAGGTTATAGATATAAACACAGTGCTTGAGTCTGATATAAGATTTGGGACAAAGTTCTATATAGATAATCCAGAACAAATGTTTGAGGTTATTAGCAGCACTAATACTGCTGAAACTAATCATTCTGTTGATCAAATGAAAGAAATAATTGGAGAAGTAGATTCTAAAATATTCTTTGCAAACAAGAGAATATTATTAAAACAAACTGCCACTTTTACGCTTGCCATTGATTATGACTTTGAAAGGCATTCTAATTATTATGATTTTGACTTCTTTTTTATGATATGGGACAGGGAAAGACAAGAATGGTCAAACAAATATCCAAAATACGGCATAGTGATTAAGCCAGTTAATTTTTGATTTCATAAATCAATTTTGATTGCTGTCCAAGTTGCTTTTTAAGACAATCTCAGAGTAAGGGAATATTCCTTCTAATCCATTAAACTTAAAGATCTCAAGCGATTTATCGTAATGGTCTTCAGAGATAGTTAGGTCTCCATTCCAGCAGTTCAAGTCCTGATAATTTTTAATTGTTTTATCAAGATATTCTAGTTCAGTATCTGGGAAAAACTCGTTAGTAATTTCAGCAATTTTTAAAGAACTTTCAGTTTGAGCAAATAATTTAGTCGTATGAAATATTTCAATAAACTTGTGGAATTCTGGGGTATCAGTATACGATTTTTTGCATATTAGAGAACTAAAAGAGAGTGGGCCTAATGCTTTCCCTATCGAAGCAACAACATCTCCTACTTTAGGCCTTGTAATTTCTCCATATGTATTACTTTCTTCATCTTCATCGTAGACATTATATGTAAGGTCTGTTGATTGGGGTGCTTGGAGATGGACGTAGTCTGCATTGCCATTTCTAAATTCATTCACCATTTCTTCTGGGCTTCCGCTATCTATAACATCTATTTTTGAATATTCAATGTTCTTTTTATAGCAAGCATATTTAAACATATAATTAGGCTGTTTTGAATGATCAACTAGAACTTTAGAACCAATAAGATCTGTCCATTCAAATTCCTTATCAGGAATACTGTCTCTTCTTACTATATAAAAGCCATCAGTTTTGTTTATCTCTGCAAAATGAATAATTTCACTAGAATATTCATTATTCCAACTACCACCTACTGATGATTGAGCAATATCTACCTCGTTATTCATAATCATTTCATATACATTTTGGTTGTTTTCGGCAACTGAATAGTCACAACTGAAGCCTTCTGACAACGTTTTCATAAAATTTGCATCTGACGAACCTAAATCTACTGTTAACAATAAAGGTGTATAGAAAGCAGAATGCCGAGATGCAATTACTTTTATTGGGTTTTCTTGATAGTTATTCATAATATAAAAATGCGAGTATGATACTAACTTATGTTTAGCCAAATTAAAAGTTTACATATTTATCTGATTTTGCTTGTGGGCACCCTCATTTTTTCTTGCGAAAATGATCAGAAATCTGACTATATTTATTTAGAAGGAGACTTAAGTTCAATTGGATGGAAAAATAAGGGAGGATTTGAAACAAATTTCCCCGAGTCCAATTTTGCTAGATGGGGTTATATCAAGGGTAGGGAAGTAGCAATTATCCTATATGACACCCCTGAAGCAGCTAATAATTTTGGGCAAATAGCAGGAGAGGAGCAGACAGAGATTATTGAGCAGGCTAAAACCGATTCTGATAGCGGAGATTCAGGTTCATTCTATGGTCCTAAGGTTGAAAAAACAGGTTGTAGGGGCTTTTCAGGAGCTGCACTTTTTAGAGGTGAGTGTCCAAGAAGAGAGCCCTTATATACAGTATTTAAAATAGATGGAAACGCATTAGTAATGTTTGAGCCTCTAAGATCTGAAGATAATGAGTTGGCTGCTCAAAGACTGCAAGAACTTTTAATTTTATTGAATGAGAACTATAAAGAGTAGGTAATAAGTTAAGGATATATGCGAAAAATATTATTTTTTATACTCACTTTAGTTATTTTTTCACCTTCTATAATAAGTGCTGACGAATACAATCGGTTCCCTCCTCCTCAATCTTTATTTATAGCGCCTAGCATAGACCAGATATGGAATCCCTATAATAAATCATGGCAAAGCCCTAAAAATGCATTTCAAGTTAATACAGTCCATGAAATAGAATCAGGGAATAGTCAAAAACCAATACAAAACATGTTTTCTGGAGACCATGGTCATTTAACTATAGCCGCAGGAAAATTTAATTTAGGTGGGTTAGAAATGAGTTGGGATTCTTATAATAGGGATAACCAATGGGCGCGACTATATATGCATAATTATGGGTTAAGAGTGAGAGGCCATTACATTCCAGATCAAGATAGAAAGCACGCTTGTGATATTAGAGATGGCACCACGCAAAGAGATAGAGACGACCTGAAAAAGGGTGGATATACTTCATATATAAGCCCTTACTTTCCTGTCAATACAAGTGGTACTCATAGCACAGAAGAAAAATTTACCACAATGGAAGAATGGAATTCAGGAATATACGGTAATGGAAAAGCTGAAGATGCCTACAAAGAGGCCACTGGGTTCTGGTCTGAATCTGCTGGACAAATGGCTAGAAAACAAACTGATGATAAAAAATATAGAAGTATTTTAGTCTTCGGAACCCAAGAATCTAATTGTTATGCTGGACCATTGTTTGTTACAGGGATAGAAGATGACACAGAAGATAGAGTAATTGTTGCTTTAGATTTCAAGAAGACTTTTAGAAAAGAAAATATTGATTTTGCTGAGGTTGAATATTGGGTTTATTATAAGAATTTAGCACAAGATATTGATCATCAAATTGCTAACTCTCCAATTTACTGTGACCCTAGAGAAGCACATAAATATGGCGCTGGAATGTGGTCTGGGGCTGTTGGGGAAATGGTTAGAAAAGAAATTACAGCGGGCTACGCCAATGAATGTTTAGGGATAGCTTTTGAATTTTTTCCTCCTGAAAATGCAAATTCGTCAAACATATTTAAAGTGAAACAGGCAGGATATTATGGTGAGGTTACACTTATGACAATAGGGCTTGGATCAGATGACTGGATAGAACTAGAATTTGATCCTTTAAGATGCGGCAATGAAATGCGTGATAGCGGCAGGATTCAAGGAGGTAATCGAAGATATTTGGAGGAGAGTGAGGCTGTTAGTAGAGGTGATAAATATAATCCTATTACAACTTATCCTTACAGGCTAGCTTCAGCCAATCAAGGTGGGACTGGAGGAATTTTAGGCTTCAACGAATATGAAGAGCTTTGGCGTATCGGCAATATGATAAGCAATTCAGGAAATACGACTCAATACGACCCACAAACTAATTCGAATAAAACAATTTATGGAGATCCTGCAAATTATTGCTTCCTAAGAGACTATATACATAACGAAGCAGGAAGCGACCCTTGGCAAAGACTTATTGATACTGATTTAAATGGTTCATTTTATCCACTTTACGATAACGAATTTGTGCCCTATGGCGCGGGTGATATTTCCCCTATGTATATTGATTGGGAAAGCTCACCGATAGCTGTTATGGGAAGAAACGGGAAGAAAACGGCAAATACTTCAAAGGGATGCGATAGGCCTGATCCAGGGTGCACCTTTTCAAATCTTCAGGTAAATTTATCGAATGAATTTGGAAATAAAATTAGAGATGATGTTGCAAATAGTAATACATTAAGACACATCATATATGTTGACGGAACAGAAGAATCTTTTCCTGCTAAAAACGTAGCTCGGAGAGCTTGGTTTTACACAAACACTCATAAAGTAAGCATTAAGTTTAGAATGGATGCGCTAAAAGGTGTAAATTTGCCTCCGGATTATAAATCAGAAAAGGAGATGGAGGAACAGACAGAGAAAAAATGGGACGCAATCTTAAATTCGATGATGATTATTCCTGTGCAGCCAGAAAGTCGATTTATGAATGAAAAACTGGGCTTTATGAGCTCCTATGTGAATGGAGAATATCAAGGAGTCAGTGATGGCAGAGGATTTTTTTATACTGACGAAGAATATAAATGGGTGACTCGCCTTAACGATAACATCAAGAGTAGTCCAGCAGCTTTAAAAGTATTGGAAAATATAATTGAGGCTCCAGTAATAGGAAATATAATTGAGGCTCCAATAATAGAAAAACCATTGGATATAGCTTCAAAAGCAACAAGTTTATTTTCTTCTAACAAGGAAGAAGAAATTGACACTTCTTTATTTGATGCTTCTGAACAAGCAGTTTTAGACAGAGAAAGACAACTACAAGAATTGGAAGAGCAGCGTAAAAGATTGGAGCAAGAAAGTGCTGATAGACAGGATGACTTAGATTTTCAACGAGAAATGCAAAGATTAGAATTAGAGGCAATGAGAGCTGAACTTGAACTTGAAAGAGAAAAAATGGAGCTTGAAATAGAAAGGCAAAATTTAGAAGATCAAGAAAATATGCGAGCAAACAACAAAGAATTCTTTTCAGAAGATGACAGAGGTTTCTTTTCTAAGCCAAAGGCAGGTACTGAAAAAACTGGAGGAGGTTTTGAAGATATTACTTCAGACCCTACAAAACTTGCTATGCTAGGATTATTTGTAACTTTGGGGACAACATTACTACAAATGTTCAGAGGTAATTAATATCTCCAATCCCAAGACCCATACCCTGGGTTTCCTGGGTCTTTGCCTAGCAATTGCCTTACAGATGCTATCTCTCCTAAATGATTCCAATAATGGAAGGTCATTCTAGATATATCAGTTCCTAGGTTAATTTCCTCTCCATCTTTTATCCAAGTAATTTTAGAAGAAAGATCTTCGTCTGTAAGCAATTTTAATGAACCTTTTACTACTGAAACTGAGTCTTCCCATAAGTTGACAATATTATCCAAGTCTGGAGTTGAGTGAGGCTGTCCGTTCCTATATTTGTCAGCTTCTTCAGGAATTTCTATTTCTTTTATTTTATTTGCTATTTCATAGTTATAAACAGCCGAATGACCCATTAGCCATCCTATGCAATTTAGCGGAGGGAATACTTTTTTTACATCACTATCAGTCAAGTCTTTGTAATAATTATTCATTTGATCTATCGATAATTCATAGTATCCAGATAATATGTGTGATGTCATTATTCCCCCTAGAAATTAGATAACATTATTATAATTAATCCTAAAGTTACTACAAAAATTATATTCCTTAAAGATAGCGTGATAGATTTTTCGTCATTAATTTTTCCATCTTCGGCTTTCCTGAAAATACGTGATATTGATATCATCATTAAAGATATAGTTATAAATATCAAAATTTTAGTTATCAAGGACATATATTAGGAAGTTTTAATTGGGTAGTTTTTCAGTTTTAGCATTTTATCAGTTTATAGAAAGAAAAGATTTAAGCGAAGTCGAATCTTTGCTAAAGAAGAGGTGTGTTTTTTCTAAAATAAAAGGAACAATATTGTTGTCTGCTGAAGGTATAAACGGTACTGTTTCTGGTTCAGAAAAATCAATATCAGAATTAAGTTCTTATTTAGAAGAAATAGGCTATGATGATTTAAACCAAAAAATATCTTATGCAGAATTCCTTCCTTTTCCTAGACTAAAAGTACGAATAAAAAAAGAAATAGTTACTTTTAAAGAAGAAGTTGATGTTATGAATAATAAAGGAGAATATGTAGCACCAGAAAAATGGAACGAACTAATTAATGACCCTGAATTAGTACTTATAGATGTTAGGAATGATTTTGAAGTTCAGATGGGGTCTTTTGAAAATGCAAAGAACCCCGACACAAAGAGTTTTACCGATTTTAAAAAATATGCAGAAGAGAATTTATTAAATAACAAAGATACTAAAGTAGCAATGTTTTGCACGGGAGGAATACGTTGCGAAAAAGCCAGTTCATATCTTGTCGGAAAAGGGATGAAAAATGTATATCAACTTAAAGGAGGAATTTTAGGTTATCTAGAAAAAATAGATGAAAAGGGCAGTAAATGGAATGGTGAATGTTTTGTTTTTGATAGAAGAGTTTCTCTAAAAACTGGACTTCAAGAAGGAACTTATAAAATTTGTTCTGGTTGCAGGAATCCAATAAATGATATGGACAGAAAGTCAAAGTTTTTTGAAGAAGGGGTATCTTGTAAAAATTGTTATGAAATAACTTCTGACGATAAAAAAGATGGATTAAGAGAAAGAGCCAAGCAAACTAGATTAGCACGCGAAAGAGGAAAAAATTATCCATATTTGGAAGTTTCTGCAGAAGAATATTTTGAGTCAGGATTTTAAATCTGAGCTTTGCCTTTAGCAGTTATTTTATAGCCATGATAATAAGCAAGTAGTTTCTCATCACTTAGAATTTTAATCTGATTTTTTATAGTTAGTTTTGGGTTTGGAGTAGATATTCTATCTCCAAAAAATTCTAAGCACTTATCTACAATTTCTTCAGAATACATAAACTGATCATTGATAATTTTAAGTACATAGTTTTGGATTTCTTCATTTATTTTTTTAGTTTCCATAATTTATGAATGATCTGCTTTCTTCTAAAACCTGTTCATTATAATATTTTGAAGGACAATTTTCTTCAATAATTTTAAATGTTCTTTTTGCTCCTGGATTCCAATATTGATCGGCCTCCAACATAGGGTCTGGAAACTCAGGATAATAGTGCCTAGGAGGAAGGGTTTTAATTGACCTAGGAGTTAATGCGGTTACATCATGATTGTGGCTAAGTATTATAGTTGTAAGTGCAGAGACACAATTTTCTAGTTTAGTTTGATATTCAATATCATTTTCAGTGCTGCATGATGTTGTTATTAATAATATGAATGTAAGAATTATGATTTTTTTAAAATCCGTGATCACTATAAGCCTCTCCATAATCAGGTAAACTAGATTTGTTTTTTTTATTGCTATCCTCAATATCTATAAAAATATAAGAGGCTAGGAAAGAAATTATAAAAATTATCACTAAAATTATTAAAATATTTTTAGATTTAAATAACACTCTAGGCAGTGAAAGTAATGCTTCCAGATGCGACTCGATCCTTCCAAATGCTTCCAGTAGGATAAATATGAGATTCAAAGAAATCTTTTTTCATTTCAAGCCCCCATCCATATGTTTTAGGCGTTACGTAACGTCCGTTTTTTACGGTGATTGGAGATATAAATACATCATCTTGGAGGAAATTAAGATATTCAACTAGTTGATTTTCTGAATGGCTTGAAACTTTGATTTGATCCCATAATGAATAATGAACAATCATATTACACAAGCCTATCCCTCCACCATGAGGGCATACAGGCACGTTATATTTCTTGGCCAGCAAGATTACTGCAATTACGTCACTTACTCCTCCAAGCCTACTGGCATCTATCTGACAATAACCAATTGCGCCAGATTGTAGCATTTGTTTGAAAATAACTGGAGAAGGCACTTGTTCTCCTGTAGCTACTTTTATTCCTAAAGGCTCTATTGCTTTTGCAATTTTTAAGTGCCCTTGAACGTCATCTCTAGCGGTAGGCTCTTCTATCCATGTAGGCTTAAATTTTGCAAGTTTATTCATATATTCGATTGCCTCATCAACTCCCCAGACTTGGTTGCAATCAAGCATTAATTTCGCATCATATCCTATCTGGTCTCTTATAAAAGAAAGCCTCTCCATGTCATGATTAATATCTTGCCCTACCTTCATTTTAAAGCAATCAAATCCTTCTAATTTCATCTCATTTATAGTGTCTTTTATTTGTTGGTCTGTTAAGCCAAGCCAACCTGCAGTTGAATATGCTTTAGGGCCAGATTCAGAAAGGTGTTTTTCTAGATTACTATGATTTGGTAAACCTTCATTTAGTATATCTACTGCTTCTTCAGGTAGTATCGCGTCCTTTAAATATCTCCAATCAATCGAATTAACAATTTTTTCAGGTTCTAGGTCTACTAAAAGTTTCCATAAAGGTTTTTTCTCAATTTTTGCCCAACAATCCCACATAGAATTTATTACACAACCAAGTGCCATTCTGTTCACTCCATCCGCTAACCACCTTAACTGGTGATGGTCATTGATCATTTTGTATAATTTTCCGGGGTTATCAATGAAGTCGTTGAAATTATAATTTTCAAGAAGTTTTAATATGTCTTTAACGCCGTATACTATCCAATCATTCCCAGCACCCGATGTAAAACAAACTGAGTTGCCTGCAACACCATTCGATAACTCTATAGTTGTGTATACACAAGAATAGTTAGGCTTCTTGTGGAACGGATCTGACCCCAATAGTGAATCAGATGTTGGGACCCTTATATCAGAGACCTGATGACTAACTATGCTTAAGGGCATTTTACTCCGCCGCCGGTTCAAGTTTACTTAAAATTAATCTGCAATTATTAGCCGATTGCTCGACATCCTTTCCTTGGCAAAGAATAATCATATTTCCGTAAACAAAATAATCGAAATATTTAGCAAGATTGCAAGTTGATGAAGCAACAACTAAAGAGTAACCTTTGCCGTGCCCCGAATCGCCTCCACAAGTCCTAGCATCTTTAACTCCTTCTTTCCAGGTTGCGTCTCCCTTAGTTAAAATTGCGTCTTTCCCAATTCTTTCTGTCACCCATTCAACCCCTATAGAGTTAGCCTTTTCTTGGTTTTCATAAAATCTTAGTTCGTAATCAATTGTAATCTTTTCTTTTGGAATTTTTAAAAAGCCATAATAAGCAGACTTAGCCTCAGGAAGATCATTTACCTTGTATGTTTTATTTTTCTTAAATCCAACTGCTGTAATATCATCAATAGTAAGATTTTTGTCAGGACTTGATATCTTTTCAATATTAGCCCCAGGAAGTTGATCTTGCTGGGAACCGCAAGATAATAATAAGAAAAGTACTGTTGTTAGAAGAATGTAAGGTGTAAATTTAATTTTTATCATAGTATTTAAATTGGTTGTTGAATAAATATAGTACATATTTTAATACTAACTTACTAATTTAACTATGTAACTATGAAAATTTAAAAACTTACTTTATATTAATATTTATGACTACTGATCCGTCTCAAGAAAATAATTCTCCAGAAAGGAAAGAAAAAAGATTTGCAATTTGGCTAAGGTCAAGATTTGTAACTGGAATTTTTGTTTTTTTTCCTCTAGCAGTTACTTACTTTATTTTAACTTTTGCCTTTAATCTAATAGATGGAATTTTTAGGCCCTACATAGAAACTTTATTTAATAGGTCGCTTCCAGGAATAAGTTTCTTGCTGATTATTATAATAGTTTTAGTTTTAGGAATTTTTGCAAATTATGCATCCGCACGAAGAAGATTTGGGTGGATCGAAAACTTATTGAAAAGAATACCTGTGGTTGGAGCAACATACACAACATCCAAAGAAATAGCAGGCGCATTTAGAGGTTCTGGTGGTGGAGATTTTGGTACTGTTGTAGCTGTAGAATATCCTAGGGATGGAGTTTGGACTATTGGTTTTTTGACTAAAGTTGTTGATTTTGAAAATGGAAAAAAACATGGAATAGTATACATGCCTTCAACACCTGTCCCTAACACTGGATGGATGGTAATTATACCAACTGACCAAATTAGATATTTAGATATTTCAGCAGAAAAAGCAATGAAATTCATTATTGGTGGTGGAATAGGCAGCCCAGGGTTTATAGATTGGGTTGGAAGAGAGCAACCAGAAGAAATAAATTAAAATTCAAAATTTGTTTCGAATTCAATTTTGCCTACAGAGTTTGTCTCAGCCTTAAACAAAGAGCCCCCTAAATATGTATCAGGCTTAACATTAGCTAAAGCATCTGGAGTGGCAGCAGACGTGATATATAAATCTGTTAAGTCTTTTCCGCCAAACATACAACTAGATGTTTGATATGCATCTACGTCTATTTTATCAACAACATTTGCGTTATTATCAATTTTTACTATACCCATACCTCCCCATAGCGCAGACCAAACGTAACCTTCAGCATCAACTGTCATTCCATCTGGCGCTCCTTCTCCTTCATGAATATACCAATCTTCAGCTGGTCCAATTTCATGAGTAGAGCTATCATATTGATGCCTTACTATTGATTTTTTACTTGGATCGGAATGGTAAAAATAATCTAAAGATGGTGAAAATCCCATTCCATTTGAACATCCATGATTTTCAGATACAATTTCTATTTTTCCATCTGGATAAAAACGATAAAGTTTTCCTAATTTTTCAAAACCATGAATTTGGTATGGATAGAAAGTGCCAGCTAAAAAAGATCCGTCTGGAGCTGCAATACAGTCATTGAATTGTAATTTTTCACCTTGATACATACCTTGGTGGATCCATCTTTTCTTTCTTTCCGACTCCCATAAAAGGACACCATTCCACGTCCCTAAAGTTAATCCGCCATAAGAATTTTTTGAAAAACCACCAACGAAAATCCCGTTATATATTGTTTTATTTTCATTAGTTTCCGGGTTGTACTTGAACAGCCTTCCTGACCTTATATCGGCCCAATAAAGAACTTGATTTTCATCATCCCATAATGGACCTTCGCCAACATTGGCTTGTTCATCTATAATTTTTGAAACATTATACATAAATACAATTCTAACAATGACATTAAAACTAGCCAAGTTGTTTTATTATAAAAATATGAGTTAAAATTGCTATCTTGAAATATATAGGAGAAGAAGATGACTGAAAGAAAGAAGATAACACTTCCTGTACTTAGAAATAGAAAGAGAAATAAGAAAAAGATATCTTGGTTGACAGCCTATGACTTCGCAACTGCTAGATTTGCAGATGAAGCTGGAATTGACATGATACTTGTTGGTGATTCTGGAGGCATGACAATGATGGGAAAATCCTCCACTATTTCAGTCACTATGGAAGATATGATTATGTTCACTAAGTCTGTTGTTAAAGGTTCTGATCATTGTTTTATTGTTGGTGACCTGCCTTATATGTCATACCAAATAAGCGATGAAGATGCAGTAAGAAATGCGGGAAGGTTAATGGCAATAGGTTGTGACGCAGTTAAACTTGAAGGCGGAGAAGAAATGTCATCAAGAATCACAGCAATTTCAAATGCTGGAATTCCTGTAGTTTCTCACTTAGGACTTACTCCTCAGAGTTTAGCGCAAATTGGTGGGTACAGAGTTCAAGGAAGAAGTTTGAGTTCATTTAAAAAATTATTGAAAGATATCTTGGCAGTAGAAAAGGCTGGTGCTGTATTTCACTTATTAGAATGTGTTCCTGAAGAAGTAACTGCAGAAATATACAAACATGTAAAAAATCCATTGTATGGTATTGGGTCAGGAAGAAATGTAGACGGACAATTAGTTATATCGCATGATATGTTGGGATTATTTGTTGGTGACGTTGATCCAAAATTTGTAAAAAAATATGCAGATCTATCATCAATAATTAAGGAAGCGTTTAGGAATTATAAAGATGATATTGAGAAAAACCTTTTCCCTGAAGAAAAACATCTTTATTCAATAGAGGGAGAAGATTTAAAGCAAATAGTAGAATATAGTAAAAAATTTTCTAAAGATTGAATTTCGAATTTTCTAACCCTTTAAGAGTTAATGAGTTATTTAGACCTATACTCCAGTTTTTAGTTTTCAAAGACCAACCTATAGGTTCAAGAATTATAGAAGAAGACGTAATCTTAAGGATCAAAAATACTTATAAAAAATATGATCCTCAGAATGAAATTTTGAATACTATAGACATAGATTCTCAGGTTAGTGAATTGTTAGAAGAATCAATTGAATTATTAATTTCAAACAAACTCGTAGCCATGAAGTACCCGAAATTAGATATTTCAATAATAGAAAAAGAAATAAAGGTTGAGGGGGAGGCTTTATTTTATTTAACTGATAAAGCTAGAATCCATATTCAAAGTGAAGAATCTATAAAGTTTATTGGTCCTAATGGAGAGACTTTGTATATACTTGATTTTCTTCCCTAATGAAAATTATAAATAGGTACTGTTATAATTCCTTGGAAACAAGTAATTAATGGGGGAGTGGTGAAATGGCAGACACGCATGCCTTAGGAGCATGTGCC